>Ga0137435_1000016_pt1 | contig 97722 bp, 192 predicted proteins | sample EasRivERMGT100_2_FD_104904 | JGI IMG/M metagenome (GOLD analysis project Ga0137435, IMG submission 104904) | Soil microbial communities from meander-bound floodplain in the East River, Colorado, USA - East River MetaG ERMGT100_2 | ecosystem: Environmental > Terrestrial > Soil > Floodplain ... | reverse complement strand
TATCCTATATGGCGTCAAAACCATGTACGGATTGGTTGGCAAAACTCACAGATGACAGCCTTTCGCGTTTGGAATCGTTCTAGTTGGCACACATTCCTTTCTGGTCATGCCGAGCATAGCAAAAGTATATCAAAACCGCGTTTCTGGCCTAAAAATGAGGGTCGGTTAGTCGGGAATTCTGGAAAACCCCTTCGTTATCTGTGCCAAATTGGAGAAAAAGGTGAATGATTTCGTAAAAGTTGGAATAATTCTCCTTGCGGTTGATGTTTTTCTAACATTTTGCTCGGTTTTGTGGTTCACTTATGTTTCGTAAATCGAATTTTCCAAGAAATCGGGCAGCGCGTAGCGCAGAATATCGCGTTTCACTGCATTTTCGCCGTGTTTTCAGGGTATTTTAGTATGTTTTCAGGTGTTTTCAAGGCTTTTTTAGAGGCCAAAAACAGCTATTAGGTCGCAATTTATTTGATATTGCGGTGATATCAGTAGTCGGGTGTGTGCCTGAAACTGGTCCAACATCCAAACCCCAAATCCGCCCAATTCCATTCGCCTTCTCTATTACCTTTGTTGTTTGATACTTGTAGGGAGTTTAGGATGAATATTTACATTTATTATGACAACGATAAAGGTGAGTATGAAAATGGTGTCTGGACAGCGCCAAAAGTATTCGCGGTTGAGGCCAAGTCAATAAGTGAAGCTGATGTGGCTTTTGAGAAAAAAGTGGGTCAGAACCCTCAAAAAATGAAGAATATAGGATGTACAATATGGAAGGAATGACCGTCGAACAGTTGAGAAATAGGCTGGACAGCGCGATTATTGCTGGCTTCGGAGATTGCGTTGTAACCGTCCGAAAAGACGACTGGAATCCTGTAACGGGAGCCTTTCTTGAGGGTAATAGTTCTAAGATTACAATGCAGCTTTTCACAAAAGATGATTAGACTATTTCAGGATAGTCTGATTCTATCTTGGAACCCTCATTCTGAAGCGCCTACGCCCTGTCTACAGTTTAATTAACAAGAAGTGTCGTCAAAGAGTGGAGACAAAAATGAAAGACGGAATCTTTATAAATTGGGATGGAGACCAATTTGTCATCACCGTATTTAAAGATGGTGAAGATATTGGCGGATCACATGCTAAAAATATGCTCGGCGTTGTCCATGAACTCACAAGACAAGGATATGTCTGCCGAAGCGCTCTTGGGATGCCACAAACCTTGGAAGAATACCTGAAGTCCTGAATTCAGGATTGTTGAATCAAGGGGTTTAAATGACAACAATTGAGAATGAAGTCATCGGTAGGGGCATTTACGGGCTACCTTTGGTTGTCGGTGAAACCCCTGTTATTGGGTCTGGTGTGTTGCTGGAACCGTCTAGGCGATGGGTTCAACTATTGGGGTCGGATTGGGATAAGTGTCAATTTCGGATTCCTGATCCTGTGTTCGGGATCGAACGCGGTATCGCCTGTAATATCAAGATTACGGGTCACACCTTGATTCGCAAGTACGATTGCTTGTTGAAACGTATCAGAATCACTTGGGTCGGTGACGGAGAACCGGATACCCACAGCTTTGGCTGGATTAGGGTTCGCTGAAACCAGGAGATTGAAAATGATCACCCCTGTTACTGTGAAGTACAACATTGCCCAAATCCTGTCTCGTAATCATCAGGATATAATAGTCCACGATGCGTCATCTGGGGCTGTTTGTGAATTTGTGGAATCAGAGTGGCCGCACAAAGGGATTATGCGGTCTGTGGACAATATTGTGTCTGAACTTGGAACGGGGTTCATGGATGATGTTTATACCTTTATTTGGATGAAGGTTGATTAATTATGAATGACAACATTCTGTCGATGTTGGAAGAAAATGAGGGTCGCGTTTGTCGCATCAATACAATTGGTGGGATACGGTATTATGGCGTTCTTGGTAAAATCGAATGCGTTCGTAATGTACCATTCACAGTGTCTTTGGAATACGTATTTCACGGCGGTATCGTGAAAGATTCTTATAAAATTTGCATTGTTGCAATCAAACAAGTCGATGTTTTCAGGAGGGTCTAATGGCAATTAAAATCGCAAAGGTCGTGGAACGTGGTAGTCGGGTCGGAGAAACGAACCGCTATGAGGCAGATTTTGATGGCGAAGTTCCTACCAACGATGATATTGCGGTAGCGCAGATTGCGTTGCACTTTCATCCTGCCGGATATGGGATGCCATTTGAAATCAGTGTAGTCGGAAAGAAGGTGACTTGGAAGTCGTGGGCGTCCTGTGATTAGGAGTTTCATATGCGTTCCAGAGAGGAATTCGAAATACAGTACAAGAAGAGATGTTCTCTAACCAAAAGGATTTTGGACGCTATCCAGTCCAAGCAAAGCCCTGAATTGGACAGAGATGATCTTAGAATGATATACAAACTTCTGGTCAATCCACCGACCCATTGCGCAATTCACGGTTTAGCGTTTAATCGGACTTCTTATGGGGATACTTGGTGTTGTTCATGCGAACAAATAAGAAGTAGAAAGAGCGGTATGTAACAAATGTGTATTTGCGACCGATGCTTGGGTTCAGGGATGCTTGAGGTAGTCTTGAGGGATATGTCTGGTAAGGAATCGGATTCATGTGGAGTTAGGCATATCGTTGGTTGCCCCAATTGCTACAATGGAGTAAGGGGAAACGAATCTGGACGAGTCTACGCTGTTGTGGAGTTCTTGAAAGAGAGTCGGTACGGGTCGTTGACTCCGCAGGCACTTAAATTGAAACAAATAGTTGCTTGACCAAGAAGGAGATGTGTATGTTTGTCTGTCAGATGGCGGCTGTTTCAACGGGTCAAAACTTCACATTTGATGGTAAAACTTATGTTCGTCTTCCAGAAATGAATCTCCAAGTGGGTCGGCATGGATTTGTGGTCAATTGCGCCAGAGTTATTGATTCCGGTGACGATTACACCCCCGCCACAAAGGTCATGGAATACATCTGTGACAGAACAATCGTTCGGGCGCTGGAAACTATTATCCGATAGGAGTCTGTGTCATGTGTGTCATGATTAAGAAGCAAATCGTCGAGAAAACGATTGTCTACCCTGATACATTCCAACCTCCATTGGAAGAGGAACTGTGGTGCAACAAATGTGACCAAAGGACGGTCTTGGGCAATGATCTTTCAACGGGTAAGTTCTTTGTCGTTTTCGGTCATGCCTATCGTCGTGACAAGGGAAAATACGATGGGGATTACACCGGAGTCATGTTTGCGCTGTGTTCTGAGTGCCTAAGTGCTTGACAGTAAAGGAGATGGTATGTGCAAGAGTTGCGATGATGCAAGGAAACCTATTGAGTACAAGCCACGTTTCATCTATCACGTTGATCCCATCAAGACGAGTTTGGGGCGTGATATTCCGAATCATTTCCAAGTCCACAAGCAAGTAGAGGGTAGTCCAGTTTGGAATTTCGTAGCGTGCTTCCGTATGGAGCGCGAACACTGCGACGAGATGTACCAAGTCTGTTGTATTCAGGGAACGCTCAAGCCAGAGGAAATCGTTCTCGTTGAGGATAGGCTGGTAAAAATGCACAGGAAGGCAAAATGATAAACGAACCGCTCATTCGAATTTTTTGCGAGTCCCTAGCAATAGGATTTGCTGTGTGCGTTGTCATTTGTTTCATCGCTTGGTTAATTGTTTCGAAGTAAAGAAATATGTCTTTAGGTTCAATATTCAGACCGCCGTTGTATAGACGGAGAATACGGGTTAAAATCCCGTAAGACATATTTAATATTTGGAGTGGTAGAGGAATTGGTTAACTCACTTGGCTTTCACCCAAGAGATTGCGGGTTCGAATCCCGTCCACTCTATTGTATCGCGTCAAGAACCGACGCAAGAAGGACCGTGCATCATTTGATAAAGGCTATAGACTTTATTAGATATAGAATCGGTCAAAGTATTTGGAACGGGCTTGATTGCGATACTTGAAGGAGAATTTTAATGTCATTGAAACATGGTAATTGGCAAATTGGGGTAGCCCAACAAGCATTTATGGATGCTGGCTATCAGTGGCGAGAACACATCTACAATGATGGAAGTATTAACAATTGTAGTGTAGACTTTACAAAGAACCAGAGTCCAACTTATTTTTGTAAAAATATCATTGGCGACTTTGGTTGGGGTCGATACCCAAGAGAAGTCTGTTGGTCTAAGGCATTGGAGTGGTTGAATTCAAAGAATCTTGAAAACGCACCCGATCATGAATGTGATCATACTTGTTGTTGTTCTCATCTAGAGGATTAATGAAATGTGGATGATGGTGACATTCTCTGGCGTTCCGATTCTTGCTTATGTAGTCGATAAGTTCTTGTGGCCCAATGAACCGCCTGAAGGATTTGTTTGGTGTCAGATTTCAGACGATGGGCCGTTGCGTTGTTGTCAACTTCGCTGAAAGGAAAGATATGGAAAGCGTTACGATTCAAATCTCTCCCGAAATGAAGCAGAAGATGTTGGTAGGCGGTCATTCAACAATGGATGATGTTTTCAAAATCTTTGATTTGGTTCAAGAACAAATCCGAGCCGCCGAAGATGATGGGTTCTCGGCGTATGAAGATAATCTTCATCCTTTAAAGGATGGATACAAAGATTGTACATGTCACGATTGCCAAGATCATTCTTAGGAGACAAAAATGATTAAGATCATAGGAGTTTATCTACTCCTTCGCGGTATCGCCGGTTTATTCAAGCCATGCACAAAAGATTGGTACGTGTCTGAAGACTTCTTGGTTTTCGTGTACATCTTGCACGGACTTATCTCTCTTGTCTTTGGTCTGTTCATCATGTGGAAACTTTGATATTCTGGGTTCACCCAGAGTCGATGGATTGGTATCGGAGCCTTCGAAAAGCTTGCGATCGCGCCGGGTCACACCGGGCCAATCCCGTTTAGGAGAATAATTATGTGTCAAGACTGTCTTCGAATCGAAGAAAGAATGGCTGCTGAGCGGATAGATTCTTGGAACCTTATGACAAGGAAAGAAAAGATCGTCGCTCTTGTAGAAGAGATTCATCATTCGTTGAAGAGTGGTGACAAGAAACCAAATTTCGCAAGAGAGGAATTACTGTTCCTTCACGGATTGTTGACTGGTCAACCGGAGATTCAAAATGACAAAAACGCTTATATCTGATGGTTTGACGGGTACTTTCGAAGTTCTTGGTGAGTGTCATTGTGCCTTCGATTGCACCTGCGATTGGGTCAAACAAAACCCCGGAAACACTGAGTTTATGTGTGAGTTCTGTGGCGTTTATCGTGCGGGTAAGCCCATGTGTAACAAATGCGAGAAATAAAATGCCAACGTTAGAACGCGCTCGTAGAGTTCAGAATGGAATGGGATACGGGTATTACATCTATTGGGATTTGGTTCACCTTTGTTATCGGGTGATGAATAGACCATCCCATTTGTGGTATCGTGATTGGGCTAACTATGTGATGGTTAGCTAGACAGCAAAGGAGAATGGTATGTTGTACAATGCTTCGACTCTTGCAGCAAGTGATAAGATGGTACTTCAGCCATCCGCTCAGGCTCTTATCTATTACACAGAGACCAAAGTAGACGGGGTTTCTGATATTGCGAAGGCTACACGTTTCAATAACGTAGAAGATGTTATCCGTGTGGCTAGAAAGTTGCACTTGACAGATTTTGTGGTGATTCGTGAAAGGTATCACGTATACAACGTCCAATTGGAAAAGCCGTTCATAGTCGATGAGCATCCGAATGGAGCGCTTATACCGACAGCCTAGTTCTTTTGTTGTCCCGATCAAATGATTTGAAAGGAAGAATATGGAATTCCAAGATTTGACGGATGGTACAAACTTCTGTCTTCGTGGAACAAATGGTGTTCGCTTCTGTAAGATTCCCAAGATCACAGTAAGAATTGGTGGTGGATTGTTTACCATCAATTGTTTTCGTCTTGATGACGATCCTAAGAAAAAGTTCCTTGAAGCAACGCTGGTTTCCGAATTTGAAGTAGTGGAACTTCTGTAATGGAATCGGAGGGGATTCCTGTTCTACCAAGAAGTGTGGATGCGCCTTTATAGGAGCATCCGGGTGTGCATAGCGGAATAAGCCACGCTTCCGACAATTATTCCGAAGGATCACGTTCGAATCGTGACGTAGAACATTGGAGAAATCAAATGAATTTTTGGATTATGATGTTTATCTTAGCGGGAACACAACAAACCCCACAAGAAATTTGGCTAACGAAAGCCGGTCAAATTCTACAGAAAAAAGTAGAAGAAAAGACTGGCGAACCACTTAGTGAATGGTATGTGGTAGTCAAGAAAATACCCGGTGGTCATATTGGTTACTTTTCTCGCCAAATTAATGGAACGTTTAAAGTAACTATTTCCCCCAAACTTACTTCGGAAGTAGAAATACTTGCAACATTATTGCACGAATTGGTGCATGTGGCTCTTAAAAAGTCTGGTCATGGAAGTAAATTCAAAAAGCTTGCTTCAAGTCTTGGCTTAGAGGGTGAAGACGGTAATATGGGCAGGACTTATGCGAATAATTCGCTTAAGTTGGAATTGTCAAAGATTATTAAAACTCTTGGACCTTACCCGGAGTAATAGATATGCTTCCATATCCACCCTTCGAAGATGACGATGATGACTTCTTAGTACCAGACAAGTTCTATTACCCATGTAGTCTCTGTAAATGCAAATGCAGACCAGATCAGTTGTGGGTCAAGGAAGGGTTATCAGATAACGGCTTTTGCATGGATTGTGCAGACTTTCTACGTCGCGCTGGCTTTTGAAAGGATGATTTTATATGCAATTCAAATGTCTAGTCTTTGGAGAAGGAAAGAGCGCAGAAGTAACCTTTGAATCTCATCTTGATAATCCAAGAGATATAGAGAAGTATGCTTGCCGTATGGCTTTCGGTGGTGGTTTGTTCAGAACACGACCAGAGTACGCATCCATTATTGTTCCTGTAGATTTTTATGATTGGTGCGAAGATGGGAGAGTATGACAATTACATTCGGCAATTGATTCGCACAAGGCAATTGTGCGATATGCCTGTCAAATGGTTGCGCAAGTTGACAGAAGTTCCAGCAAGAGCGCGTCGTGAGCAATGGAGTCGTGGACAATGTGTTAAGGTTATCATTCAAACGGAGTTTCCGTATGAACCTAATAAGAGATAGTTTGGTGGCAGACTTGATTGGTGCATTGATAATCTTTGGCTTTTTTCTTGGTTTGTGTTGGATCGTATTCTCCAAAGGAAGAGATGAATGACAGCTTATCAATTCTGTCAAGTCCTGAAGAGGAAAAGCGCCTTGCCGAGTAGTACGGAAAAATCACCAGAACCTACGAGTAACTCGGAATTAAGGCGATGGTTTGAGAAGTCATCAATCCTTATTAATGGAGTCGTCGCTAAGATTGACGATCAAATAGTATTTCCTGTTCATGAAGTAGTCTTTCACCCCAAGGGTAAACGCAGAACCACAATGGGTGGTTTCGATTGGTGTGAAATTGATATTTGCGAAAAATGTTTGGAGAATTCATGAGACCCGATTATCAAGCAGAAGTAGAACGTCTTTCGAATTGCACACCAAAACAAATTTATAAAGAATGGAATGAGGGCGCACAATTCCATCCTCTTTTTGGATGCATCAAGGGACTTGGTGGTTGTCTAACTGAAGCTAAATATTGGAGTAACTATCCCTTTGGTCTTGACGACAAAGCGAGACATGTTATAGATTTAATCAGGGCTGATGGCAGAATACCAAATCCACTTGATCCAGATAAGGAGGAAATTGATCCAGCCGTTCTTCCGGTGTTTGCCGAATGGAATGAAAGGATTGATGATGAATTTCGGTTTCTGCGATAAAATCGTGATAAGAAAGGAGCCGAATAAATGAAAGTTAGATGGCGAATCCATAAACTTTTGTCCAAATGGGGTTGGACTAGAACAGCGTTCTGGTTTGGTACGAAGTTTTTACCAGACGAAATAACTGTCCGAAAGTCAAAGTTTCCGGGTGTTACGATAGTAAAGATTGAAAGGTAGGGCTGGCTCTCAATGTCCACATACTTTGAACGCTTTATCGAAAATCCAAAATCAGTTATCCAGTGGTTGGCGACTCAACTGCAATCCGGTGTCTTCGGGCAAGTCGATTTCATAACGGGAATAGGAATGTCGGGTAGCCTACCTTTGATTCCTGTTTCTATGGAAACTGGTATTAAATATGTGGTCTGCCGTAAAGAAAATGAAAGTACGCATTCATGCTCTAATCTCTTTGGAAACACAAAGGGTTATCATGGTCAAGATAGAAGGTTCGTGATAATCGACGATTTCATGGAGACCGGCAAGACCATAAAGGAAGTGCTTAGTCGGTTTAGGAGCCAGTGCGCTGGGTTGCTTCTATACCAGCAAGGGGAAAGTTATCACACTTCTTGTCTTCGGGAATTCCCCCATCTGACGATAGTGAGTAGTCATGATTATAGTGACAATGATTTCGTCTACGTCGGAAAGAAAATTGAAGAACCAGTTCTTGTTTAGAAAGGAAACGACATGATCGTGAATAGTCCTGTGGCTATGAAGGTATCTATGTTGGATCAGATTCGAACGAGCGTCATCCATTTCCATCTTACCGGAAGTCGGTTCTTTGGAAATGTCACGGATAATTCCGATTGGGATTTCTTCGTTGAACATCAAGACGGTTTGAGGGATTGGCTTGAAGCAAGGGGATTTGAACCCCAAGGCGCGGATTACGGAGAGGGTAACGAGCCACGGTTCAGTCTTCCCACAGAAGAAAAGCTTGATCCAACAATTCTGGAAGTCTGGCGATATGAGAATCCTACGGGTGAAGGAGAGAGTATCCATATTCAGGTCATCAAACCTGAGCGTATGCCATTGAAGGAATTGGCACAGGGCATCATCGCTAGGAATAACCTTATGCGTCTTGCACCACGATCTGTATTTCAGTACCCTGAGATTCTTCCAAACCCAGAGTACAAGGCTCTTTCCAGAGCTATCTGGATTTCGGTAATGCGTACACTCATTAGTATTCCAAAATCTCATCGCTAAAGGAGAAGAAATGATTTTGTTCTTGATTGCGATAATGGCGTTCGCTTGGAATGCCTTGAGTATGCTTCTTTTTGTTGATTTTTTAGCTAATCCCGGACCCCCTGTTTTTCTGTGAAAGGATATAAATGTACTCAATGCTTGTGAATTACGGAACGTACAAGGAAGGTCAACGGCTGGTTATTGTTGATGAGGGTGTCGATTGGTTTCGTACCAATAAGGGGATTTATATCCCCAAGAACTTGACTTCGTGGGTTTTGAAGTATGAGAACAATTCGTAAGAAAGGATAAGTATGAAGGCCATTATTGCTCTTTGTGGTGGTAGTCTTTTGGCTCTGTTGGTTATTTTGGGAATTTGTGCGGCTATTGGAGCGATCCTTTGGCCGTACACCATCAATACTTGGCTTGTCTATGCGAATAGGGAAGCCGTTGTGACTTGGTGGCACGGTGCTTTGCTTGGATTCTGTCCGTTTATTGGACAACTTACAATCCCGGCAGCGGTGATTACTTTCATTCTTATGTTGATCATTGGGTAGCATCGACAAGGCTACTAACCGACTGTCTCTTGGGTTTAACGAACCTTCCCGAGCGCGGTGACAGTCAAGGGCAGATGGGTGAAGTCTGCCCGACATGGGCCGGTAGCTCAGTTGGTAGAGCACCAACCTTATAAGCTGGTGGTCGCGGGTTCAAGTCCCGCCCGGCCCATTAAAGGAGAGTAATTTATGGACCTAAGATTCAAAGTTTGGAATGGGGAAATGGATGTTATTGAAGTTTTAAATGACAACCATTTTTGCGATGGAGCAACAGTACCGACCCTGTTAGGTCGTCATGTAAAAACAAGACAAAAGTTCACAGCTTCTCACAGTATGTATCCATGTAAAACCCCTAAAGAAGCTTGGGGAGTTTATCTCGATGATGTAAAGAATTCAATCAAGAATGTCCGAACTCAATTGGATGAGTTAATAATAGAACAGGATAGATTGATAGACGAATACTGTAGAGCGAATAAAGAAATGTGTAAGCTAGGAGATTCAAAATGACATTCAAATTGTGCAATGATGGCATGATTAGGAATGAACATAATTCCAAAATTGGCGAAATTCGTAAAACCAAGGATGGTTTCTTTTTTTATACAGATTATAACTTCCCTCTTTTCGATCATGAAGTAGATTATCTTTGGGATCAATTTGATAACAATCGAGAAGCTTTCGATCTTCAACATTCGAAGCGTAAATTTGAACCCCCAACAATTGAACGAGTAAGTAGGGATTCGTTAGAAATTTTGAGCGATCTGGATATGGGAGTCCCGCCATATCTTCTTTCCTTTGAAGATTTGAGAGTGATGGAAGATGAGTTCGGCCCAGATTGGGAAGATTCATTGGGGTATTGATAATGAGAAAGGCGATTAAAATTATAATCCTTTCAATTCTGTTTACGATTGCTATGTGGTAATGGAGGATATAAAATGGAATCGCGTATAATCCACGAAAAGATGGGTATCTCTTACTCGCATGAAAAGATAGATTGTTTCCTAAGATTTAGATACACTAGGTCTAAAGGAAATCACTGGTCGCAAGATGCTGTCTGGTGCAGGAGTATGGGAGATTTTCTTTCATTACTATTTTATTGGTCTGCCGATAATGAATGGTCGTACAGACCTTTTACGGATGAAAATGGATACATAGTGAGGCCAACGTAATGACAGCGCAATACAATCTGATTAAACTTTCAATTTGGCATGACGATGAAGATTATCAAAGGATGTTGAATTGGTTTATTGATCGTCTTCACCGGAATGATATTGAACCCCTCTTTGCCGAAAAGGATAGAGAATTTCTTGGTCATGCCTTTCTTATGACAGAAACAATATACGAATTGTTCAAGAAAGAATTCAGTATCTCTTTTGGAGATTAAAACAAATGACTATCACGTTGGTAGCTTGGTGGTGGCTGTGGGCCGGATTGATGGGGCCAGATGTGCGCAATAATGAGTGGCACGATCTAAACGGCGACGGAACTATGGACTTACTGGATGTGGCTGAGTACCAGAATGGATTCCGAGAGTGCGGATCGTGGGATAACGGATACTTCAACTGTTGTCTGTGTGATGGTCTTGTAAAAGAGTGCAACACCCAATTGTGTGATGAATTGGAATTTTGTGAGTAATAAGGAATAGTCAATGAAAACTGAATTCGTTCAAGCTGGTCCAGAAGAAATTGATTTTAAGTATTATGAGGATACTTTGAAATTGATTCGAGCAAAGAAAGTTGTTTACTGGTACCAGTCTGGAAGTTATGATGGTAGTGGCACGGCTGTTATTGTGGATGAAGATAATAATTACCATGAAATTGATCTTGGCCATTGCTCTTGTTATGGTCCACTTGATGATCTTGCCAATCCTAATCTGATAGGAAACAGGAAAGCTTTTAATTTTTGGCTGAAAAATGATGGGGTAAGAGACAGAAACGAAAACGATTACGATTATGAACGAATTCTAGCTATAAAGAAAGCGTTCACGAAATCAAAATGAGAAATAATATTGATTTGTCTGGGAAAATCTTTAATAGACTTAAAGCTGTAAAGTATTGTGGTAAAAGTATCTGGCTTTGCGAATGCTCTTGCGGTAATAAGAGATTCATTAGAACAAATTCTCTATTGAATAATATTGACAAAAGCTGTGGATGTTACAAGAAAGAAGCAACGAGTTCTAGGTTTTTGAAACATGGTCATAATACAAAGGTGGGTCAGTCAAGAACGTATAACTCATGGCATATGATGATTCAAAGATGCACTAACCAAAAGGCAAGAGGGTATAAAAATTACGGTGGGCGTGGGATTACAGTTTGTAAACGATGGTTGAAGTTTGAAAACTTTCTCAAAGATATGGGAGAAAGACCTAAAAGAAAAACTTTAGACCGCAAAAATAATAACGGGAATTATTGCAAATCTAATTGTTCTTGGGCTACGGTCGGCCAACAAAACAAGAATAGACGCAATAATACAAAAATTCTATATAGGGGCGAATTGCACTGCATTTCGGATTTAGCTAAGAAATTTTCTTTGTCAACTTCTACTCTAAAATACAGGGTTTTTGAAGCAAAGTGGCCTATCAGTAAAGCATTAACTCACCCAAGGAGATATACAGGATGTTGACAGTGATAGGGGATGTTCACGGAAAGTATGATGAATATCTGTCGATAGTTAAAAAATCTGATAGTACATTACAAATCGGAGATATGGGATTTTCTTATGAGCATATGAAAGATTTATGTCCCTGTCGTCACATCTTTTTTGCAGGGAACCATGATAACTTCGATATAGTTAATGATTGCCCAAATTATCTAGGTCGGTTTGGAATTCTGAATATTGGTCATTTGAAAGACATTTTCTATGTCGGTGGAGCATACAGTATAGATAAAGCTTTCCGAACAGAAGGAAGAAGTTGGTGGCGCAACGAAGAATTGTCATATAGTGAATGTGGCGATTGTCTCCATCAATATTCCCTTGTCCAACCCGAAATTGTTTTATCGCATGATTGCCCATCTGTTGCATCATCACAAATGTTCGGTGTTTCTGACAAAACAATAACACGACAATTAATGGGAGAAATGTGGGCTAGATGGCGTCCTAAGATGTGGATATTTGGACATTGGCACATATCGAGAACTCAAGTAATAGGTAACACAACCTTTAAGTGTCTTGCAGAATTGGAAACTTTTGAACTTTAAGGAGAAAACAATGTTGGCTAGTGTAATTTCTAGTGGGTCGGTTGGATTTTCGGCTATTATGTTCGTTCTCTTGGGTATTTCTGTGGCATTCATTAATAAAAAGGGGTAATTTATGAAACGTCGTGGTGAAACTGATGCGGCAGTAGTTATCGTAGTATTCGTTGTTATTGTGGCATGTCTCGGTTTAATCGGTGGTGGTTGTTGGGCCTACCCACAATATAACGTATGGCAGCAAGGATTGCAGGGTAAGGCTGAGTTATCCAAGGCTGAATGGAATCGGCAAATTGCTACCAAAGAAGCGGAAGCTAAAAAGCAAGCGGCTACAATGCTTGCCGAAGCTGAAGTAATTCGTGCAGAAGGCGTAGCGAAAGCCAATAAGATTATTGGCAGTAGCCTTAATGGTAACGAATCATATCTTCACTATCTTTGGATTCAGGAATTGGCCGCAGCGGGTCATGTGATTTATGTTCCGACAGAAGCTAATCTTCCTATCATGGAAGCAAGTCGGTTGTCGGCTGGTAATCCAACAAATCGTGTTAATAAGGAATGAAAATGAATCGTCAAAGAATTTTCGAACATTTCGTTAAAACATGTGGACGACTTGGCAGATGCACTATACCAAATACGTCTGCTAACGGCGTTAAAGCCTATTGCGAATACGCAAAAGAAGGTCATCCCGGTTGCGCAATGGGATGCCAGCCAGAATTCCATCAAGCATGTACAACCTTTGGTGTCGAGCCAAGAAAAATCAATGGACCAATTTATGATTTGTGTATGAGAGACAATGACACAGACCTATTGCCCGAACTTGTCAAAGCTGTTTATGACGCTTTTGGCGCTCAAAGTCTTGAAGACAAACAATTTCTTAGGAAATTACAAGTGCTTCATGATGAAGAACATCATTGGGATGGATTGGTTTTGAGTCAATTCAAGGTAGATGACTTTGCTAGGGATAATAACTTACAAACCGTTCTGGTCTAGAAAGGATAAAAATGAATCAACTTGAACGAAATCAAGAATTCTTCAACAACTTTGTCTCGGCTGTGAACGGTAAGGGACGAGCCTATGATACACAAGCTGGTATGTGTCGCTATAAAATGCCTCCCGAAAGTGAGCATCCCGGTTGTGCGGTAGGTTGTCAACCCCTATTCAAAAAGGTCAATCAGTTGTTCCCTATGCCTAGTACCGATGAGAATACGCCAATATCGGCTATGATCAATACTTTTCCAAAATCATCCGATTTTAGAAAAGCACTTTCCCTAGTTCTGTCCTATGAAGATGGAAAATTCCTTTCTGACTTGCAATCTTTTCATGATTACCAAGGCCATTGGAAAAATGACTATCTCATTCTTAATGAGGTTCAGAAGTTTTGCGAAACTCACAATCTCAAAGTCCCATCTGCATTGTATTACTTGGATCAAAGCGAGTAAATTATGAAATTGTATGTTTGTTCTAGGCGTGAAGTTGTTGACTTCGTAAACAATTTTCCGTATTTTGATCCATTGATTATCTCTATAACCGATCCAAAGTCGAATCCTGTCGTGTTCGACGTTCCTGAGTCAAATGTGCTTAGTTTAGAATTTCACGATCTAGAAAAAGATTATCCCGGACATGCGCCAGCCATTATTCTCTTCACAAAAGAGATGGCTATGAAGATTAAGCAGTTTCTGATTGACAAAGTTTGGAAGGAAACTGATAATTTCCTTCTCTCTATTTGGCAATCCAAAATGGTTTTGCAAAAAATACATATTATAGTCCATTGTGAGGCCGGGATTTCCAGAAGTCCAGCAGTTGCAGCAGCATTAGCTATGCACTTTAATAAGGATTGTTCTGAATATTTCGGAGATGCAAGCAAATATATACCAAATAGATTGGTCTATAAAACTTTGCTAGATTGCATGAATGGACAGGACAACCAAGTTCCTGTAGTCAGAATGGTTAATAAACCAGATCGAGAAATTTTCTAACAGAAAGGGTCAAATATGGTTGCTCGTCATCTTACGTTTATAACGTTTTGCTTTATATTTGGGGTGGCTGGATTTTTTCTTAACGGATATGTAATACAAACCATGTATAATTGGTTTATTCCTCCCGTTACCGGATTGAATAATATTTCTTTCTGGTATGCTTGTGGTATATTTGCATTGTTCGCTTATTTCCATAACAAGAGTCGAAGCAATCCTGTTAATCGAGAATGGAGTAAGCGAAAATTAGAAGAAGCCCTGAAGTATGGTGGTAAAGAATTGCGAGAACAATATGCGATTCTTCTTGGAGAAGCGATATTCGCACCTTTGTTCGCACTATTCTTTGGATGGTGGATTCATTGTTATTGCTAGGCTTGTGAACAAGCCGTTTAATGGAGTGAAATATGAGGGGTAAATGGTGTACCGCATGTTACACAAATGGCTATCAAACGTGTATGTGTTCCAGTGCGGACCAAACATCTAAACTCAGACAAAAGATTCGTGACTTGGAAGAAGAGAATAAGGAATTAAAGAAGCAAATAGAAAAGAAAAAGTCATGACTTCGGTTGCTATTTATTAAGGAGTCTCTTATGCAAAAAATTGACAAAATGGAAGCGCTCAGATTGATGTGCAAAGCCACAAAAAAATGGGGAATGTATATAGGAATTCCTAGTCTTGAGGAAGTTCCTGAGCGTGTCGCCGCCCATTTTGATACCGAACTTAAGAAGGCTGCTCCTTATTTGGATTTGGATGATGATTATCAAATCATTTCGGATGAAATGTGTTATCTCCTGTTTGACTCAGAAGAAGAAATGCAAAAAGCTTTTGATATGACTGTCGGCGATGATGGACCATGTAGAAAAAACAAGTATAATGGCCCCGTTAGGGTTTACGCTTGCACCTGTGACGATAAGGGCGAGCTAATGAATACTAATACTTAGGAGTAGTTTATGAAAATTAAACTTCATTTCAAGACACCGGACGTAGTTGATTACGCTCTAGAAGATATTGATGAGGATTTGCGAGAAGAAGTCAAAAACGAATTGCGTACTTGGGTTGAGTATGGAGAGTGCGTTTCTATTGAAATTGATACGGTTGCGGGAACAGCAGTAGTTTTACCAGCGTGAATTAATATGAATGATATAATCACTATTCACAATACGATAGACGAATCGCCAGTGTGTTACCCATATAAATCCCTTATCTTTCCGGGGGGTGAACCGCACGTTCAAGTGGACCCACAATACATAACCGATAAGAATGTATGGGTAGATGCTAGGATTTGTAGTGCTGATGGGTTTATGACACTTCTGTGTCTGCTTGACGCAATAGATCATTGTAGACCGCGTAGGATGGCTTTATTTCTCCCATATTATCCGGGAGCGCGTCAGGATAGATATCAGGATGGCACGGCATTCACCCTTCAACTTTATGGTCGAGCATTGAGGCGTATTAGTCTACACTCTATTCTGGTTCTTGATCCTCACTCAGATATGTTAAGAGCTATCGTCGATGTGGATGCAATAGAGGCTCATGAAGTTGCTATTCCATTGAATAATAAGTACCGGGGAATCATAGCGCCAGATAAAGGCGCTTCTGGTAGATGTGCTAAGTTCGCCTCAGCAGCAAAAATAGATTTAATAATTGAGGCTAGGAAAGTAAGAAATCCAGAGACAGGAAAGCTTAGTAATTTCTCCATAGATATGCGGCATCGTGCAGGCCGCTATCTAATAGTAGACGATATCTGTGATGGCGGTGGAACCTTCATTGGTCTAGCAGATGAGATTAAGCGCCAAAGTCCAGATTGTAATTTAGACCTATGGGTGTCTCACGGAATCTTTTCTAAAGGATATGATGAATTATTGAATCGCTTTGATAAAATTATAACAACCGATTCGTTCCCGTCTACATATTTGATGGAATTTCATAATCGTATTGCGGTAAGACCGCTATGGTATCATGCGGCTCACTTTATGAAGGAGAGGCTTGGATAATGTCTAGTCTTGATGATTGGTTCAAAGTCTTTAAAAGAATCAGTGACGACGAGAAAGCAGATAGAGAAGAAAATATCAGGATAATGGCAGAATTCCAGCCAGATCGAATTTTGAAAATTCCAGCCGATCCGTTTTACACGGTGACGCTTGGATTTTGGAGTTCCCCTAGAGGGGTTATAATGATAGAGGCAAATGGTAGGGGCGAATTTGACCCACGAAAAGCCAAGTTCTTTTCTACTAGCATGATTAATTCTTTAGTCATAACACAAGAAAAGCAACCTAATCCAAAACTTAGATCATTGGAGATTGAATGATGACAAATCAAGATTTGATAGAAGAACTTCAAAAGGAAAAGCCAACAGAAACAGTATGTCTAGTTTTTAATGGTGAAGCATATTATATTCGTGAAGTGTGTCACGATGTAGAATTTGCCGGATGTATTGAATTAGTAGCAGATATGCCATGATAAAATTCTATCGCAGAAATTCCAGTATAGTTTTTCGTGCAGAGAAATTCGAACCAATTGGCGGTAGCTTCTTGCCGGATGGTGTTCTGTGTTACGAAAATCCATACACCCGCGATCTAAAATTTTACATAGAAACCCTAGAAGGCAGGATGGAAGTTAAGCCCGGTGATTATGTAGTTACCGGGGTAGAAAATGAGAAGTGGGCCATAAAGCCTAGTATCTTTGAGAAAACTTATTTTGAACTTGAAGAGGATTATCAAATATGAATATGAATCCAATGCTTATGATCGACGGTTACAAACTCGATCATCGTCGCCAGTATCCCGTAGGGACACAACGAGTATATTCAAATTGGACTCCGCGTTCTTGTCGAATCGAAGGTGAAACTCACTCGACAATGTTCGGTCTTCAATACTTCTTGAAACGATTCATGACCGACTTGATGCAAGAGCATTTCTTTAATAAACCAAGGCATGTAATCGAGAAGGAATATAAATCGCGGGTTGATGGATATGTCGGTCCTAATCAAATAGGGACTAGCCATATTGCGGCACTGCATGAATTGGGATATGTTCCGCTTCGATTTAGTGCAATTCCCGAAGGAACTCGGACTCCGTTGCGATGCCCACAAGTTATATCTGAAAATACGATTGATGAATTTTTCTGGTTGCCGAATTACTTTGAAACTCTAATGTCTTGTAATCTGTGGAAGGGTTCAACTTCGGCTAATATGGCTTATCGCTTTCGTAAGATGCTCAATAAGTGGGCTGAAGTTACTGGCGGAAATAAGGATTTTGTTCAGTGGCAAGGTCATGACTTCTCGTTCCGTGGTATGAGTGGCGTTGAAGATGCTATGTTGTCTGGCGCTGGTCATCTTCTTTCGTTTACGGGAACAGATACTATCCCCGCAATTCTTTTCGCTGAAGAGTATTATCCCGGCGACAATGGATTGATTGGCGGCTCGGTTCCGGCAACAGAACACTCTGTTATGTGCGCCAATGGTGAAGATGGTGAAATGCGAACGTTTGATCATCTTCTCGACCTTTATCCTTCAGGTATCGTATCTATAGTTTCAGATACGTGGAACCTGTGGCGTGTACTTACTCAAATCCTGCCAGCACGTAAAGACAGGATTATGGCAAGACAAGGAAAGGTTGTTATTCGTCCGGACTCTGGTGATCCAGTTCTTATCCTCTGTGGTGATAATAATGCTTCGGAGGAAATTGTTAAGAAGGGTGTTATCAGGGGTTTGCACGATGTTTTCGGTGGTTCTAAGAACGGTAAGGGATTTATTGAACTCGATCCTCATATCGGCGCTATCTATGGTGATGCGATTACAGTAGATCGTGGGGATGAAATTTCTCGTCGATTGTTCTCTGCCGGGTTCGCTTCCACTAATAGTGTTTACGGAATTGGTAGCTATACGTATCAGTATACGACCAGAGATGTTTACGGTCTAGCAATGAAGGCTACTTGGGCGCAAGTTAATGGCGTAGGCCGCGATCTATTCAAGAAGCCTATTACAGATAATGGCATGAAGAATTCGGCCAAGGGACGACTTGCCGTAGTCAAGCAAGATGGTAAGTTCTTCTGTATTAATCAAGCTACACCAGATATTGAGGCGCAATCTGTTTTGAGACCAGTCTGGTGTGATGGTAAATTCATTCAGACACAATCATTTAAGAATGTAAGAGAAACACTTTGGGGTTCGGAGGATAAAGTATGAAGTTCACCAAACAAGAATTGATTAATAACCTTGTTCATACCTTGAACGGCAAAGGTCGCGCTACTAAACTTAGACCGGATATGGATGAAGAAGTGTGCTGTTATATTCCCGAAAATCCACATCCGGGATGTGCTATCGGTTGTCAGCCGGGTTTTCGTGAAGCTTTTGCCGATTGTGATCCAGATGGAAGTTTTAGTAGGGTTGGGTTACTAGAAAGGCAATTTCCGGAACAATTTAAACATGTATTTGGAGAAGTGGGTCATGATGATATAAATTTTTTGACAGAATTGCAAGATTTACACGACGATTTTTACAGTTGGTCCGGGAATGGTTTGAAATTAAAGAAGAGTGTCGTCGAAGAGTTTTGTGGCATACGCGGATTGTGTGTTCCGGAGTCAGATTATGCCTGATAATCTAAGATTGGGGATATATGCGGGAACCTTTGACCCCTTAACGAGTGGTCATGTTAATATAATCAATCAAGCATGTAAATTGTTTAAGGGTCAATTGATAGTTGCAATTGGCATAAATCCCGGTAAGAAATGTGAATATTCTATCGGTGATCGTCTAAGAATGTTGGACACCTGTAGAGAATCCCATAAATTCGTAGCGTCAACCACTTATGATGGATACCTAGTAAAGTACGCCAATAAGGTTGGGGCTTCACACATAGTCAGAGGAATCAGAAATAGTTCGGATTTCGAATCTGAAAAAACTATGGCTATAGTAAATAAAGATTTGGATAGAAATGTAGGATCAGTATTTCTGATGCCAGACCGTGAATGTAATGAGATTAGTTCCACATTAGTAAAGGGACTGGTTGGTTATAGCGGGTGGATTGAGACTGTCACTGGATATGTTCCAAGACATGTATTAAAAATTATGTGTCTGAAGAATAATATGCGTAAAGAGTGGATGGGTCTATGTGACAGATTGGGTCTTGGGTCGGAGACTAATTACGCATTATTTGAAGAAATTTACCAAAAATACACAGAATCTCATAGATTCTATCATGACCTTAATCATATATGGTCTAGACTTGGTGAAGTTCAAAAGCACAATGATTTGAATCTTGAACTTGCGTGGTGGTTTCACGATTCTATTTATGATCCAACAAAGAAGGATAATGAGCTACAAAGTTCTGGCTTCGCCTATAAAATGATGTATGCTATGGGCGTTCAAGAAAATGAAAGATTGGAAGTTCATAGGCTTATAATGTGTACGCAACACAATTGCCTATTGAGTGACCCCATTGGTCAGATCATAGCAGATATAGACCTTTTGGGTCTCGCCGATGATAGATTTACTTTCGATGACAATAGTGCCAATATTCGTAAAGAATTCTCCATGTATTCCGATGAAGAGTATAAGAAGGGTAGATTGGAATTTTTAGAGAATTTTTGCAAGAGAAGCAAAATTTATTACACAAAAACTTATTCAGATTACTATGACCGTGAAGGGACAGCTAGGAAAAATCTTGCTAGAGAAATAGAAAGGTTGAGGGCGTAGTATGGTTTATTGTTTTAGCACTGATTATGTTAAAATTGGGGAAGTGAAAGATCGTCTTCATAACGACCTATTGATGTATATTTTCGGTGAAAATAATGAAGTATCTTTTCTAGAATATACAAACAAAATTATAGAATACTATGAGTTGGATAAAGAAATTCAGGACGATGGAATCAGCGTCGTGGAGAAATAACATGCTTAGAAGTTTGTGGTCAACCGTAGACGATCAATGCGAATTGATTCAAGACGATTTGCTTTGTTTATTCGATGGAATGAGTCAAGAAGTCTTGGATAAAATGTGTCAAATAGTAGTCGATAGATTTCAGGCAATTAAAGATCATCCGGAACTAATTTGATAGTCGGCGAAAGCCACACGAAGCGCCCGTAGTGAAACGGATATCACACCAGTCTTCTAAACTGGTATTTCAGGTTCGAATCCTGACGGGTGTATTTGAAATGGAGAATATATATGGGATGTGCATTTTTTCTTTCTTCTTCTAGTCGTGATTGTAGTCGTAATCCAAATCCTAATCCGGTAAATTTTACAATTCAAAGAATGTATGACGATGGCAGATTTGTTGTCGTACAAATTATATATCCGGATTGTGATAATTATGAAGGAAATAAAATTTTAGTATTTGAAGGTCTAGACAAAGAGTATATAATGCGTATGGTTTCTATTGATCCGCATTTCTCGGCGAATGACCCTATTAACTCACCGATTGCTAGATTCGTTCCAAATCAATACGGATGGCGAATGGCTATAAAATTCATTAACACTATGAATGATATTTAGGTTCATGAATATGAACAAAAAGAAAAAACGAAAGCGTAACTTATTAGGTCGTGATCCCGGAATGGGTCGAGTGACTTTCAAGTCTGGAGTAATCCTTACTCCCAAGGATAAAAAAAACAATAGGAAAACGAAAATCGCTAAGAGAATAGCTGAACAAGAAAAGGAACAATAAGATGCCGGATTATATCGTAAAAGTGACACGAACAATTTCGGAATCTAAGAAAATTATTGTTTGGGCGAATTCAGAAGAAGAAGCTAAGGACAAAGCTGAAGATATAGATTCTGATGATTTCGAAAGAGCTGATGATTTTGGTTACGAACCCTATTCCTCTGAAAAGAGGGCTAAAGTCATAGGAGAAAAAGGCAAATGAATATAAAAACTAGAACCGAACTTAGATTGTCATCATGTCTTGTAGATGTTCTGAAATGGTGCCAAAACGGTAAGGTTGGCACAGATGATTATTCCAAAAAAGATATCGAAGATTACATTCAGGAAGTCTTATTCCCAGATAATAATTTTACCTTCCGTTATGAATTTGAACAGATCAATGATACAACAATGTCTGTATCTAGAGATTTGGATGAAACATCAATTGTGATAAAAAATGAATCTGATGAGGGTAGGATTGTACTGGATAACTCTGAAACGGCTGAATTAATAAGAGTTTTACAGATGAAATTTAAGGAATAAAATATGTGGTTTGATAAAAAAGAAATTTGGCTTGAAATTGAAAATTATTCTATTCCAGTAAACAAAATTAAATATCTTAAACAAATATCAAGATTAGGAACTATAGTCAATACTGAAATTCATTTTGAAGGAAGTGACAGAGACTTTATAGAAGTAAATTTTACAATAGCTAAATTGATGGAGTTAATCTGTGGCAACAATAAAAGTAAAAGTTAAGGTTACAATGATCACAACAGAAGAATCTACATTTTCTTTTCGTGTAGATGAAGGCTCCACTAAGCAACAAATAGAAAAAGAAGCGTCCAGAATGTGTGATGGTTTGTGGAAAAATAACAACGGCGAAATAAGAGAGATAGTTGAAATTATGGAGACTTCACCATGAATTGTGAACTATGTAATTGCGAACTAGATGAGTCTGATCCAAACGTTCTAATAGAACGAACTATTTCTATTATAGAAGAACAAACTCACGAAATCCAAACAGCAGTAATAGAAACTGGACTAGACGTAGCTATTAAAACTGGTGTGTGTCATGGATGTATCGGGAGAATGGGCTTGACTAGAAAGGATTGTAGGTCTTGCCCTTGTTGTAGATTCCCTAAGTTCTATAACCAATGTCAATATTGTGGGATTTCTATATGAATTGTAGATATTGTCAAGATACTGGTGAGATTACTATAAACTTTAAGACAAAGCCATGTATGGACTGTCCACCAGTAGTCTCAGCGCCGGTAGAGTCTGGTGATTTTAAGTATGGAATCTTCTCCGCTAAAGCAAAAGAATTGTTTGGTAGTGTATTCTATCAATCCTTTGATGATCCGACAAAGGAAGTAGAAGTTACTTGTGTAGACAGTAATGATATAACAGCCTCTAGCTATAAGTGGGAAGATAAAATCTATGTTGGGAAAGTAGGTAAATGCCTGTATAAACGTATTGGTGGGCTATATAGATGGTAGCAAAAACTTTTTTCGCAATCGCTGTATTTTTTATTATGGTTTCTTGCGTGGTTAGTTATGTATCTGGATGTTTTGCCATATCTTGGTTTTTGAAACTAATGTGTCTTGGTGATATATGATGACTTTCGAATGCGTAGAGTGCGGTAGAAAGATACAGCTAGATTCATTATCTCTTTGTTATTTGGTGGTTAATTATTGTGACAAATGCCTTATAACAATGACACCAGTTGATGGAAAGAAAGCTGTCGAAATAACTATTGAAGGAATAACTTCCGATCCGTCCAAAGATACTTGGGAAAGCTTTTTCAAATTCTGGAATTATTGTACAGACGGTAGCGCAACCGTTAAGTCAGCTAATTTTGAATCGCTAGAAGATAAGCATAACTATCTTCTTTTCTTGGAAAAGATGGGGATAATATAATGGTTACAAAGATTAGTACAACACCAGAATTTCAAGATATGATTGAAGAAGCTATTGATACTGGAATCATGAACAATGCCTGCATGGTCCTGCTTAAAAGACTGAAACAGTGCTGGTCTTCATATCCACCCCCGCCCGAAGATAGTGTTCTTGAATTTTCCGTTCCAGTCGAATCTATTACAAATATATACGGAGATAAGTTCTAATGCTGAATGCTTTGCTGGTCTGGCAAGATTATCACGGTTGGGCAGGCAAATGTCTCTCATGCAATAAACAGATTTATTCTGTAGATGAATACCGATTCTGCCCGGTGTGCGGGATTGTATTCGACAAATACATTTTTAGACACGAATCTAGTAAGAAAAAGTTTAGAAATGAAATAAAACATCTTCTTTGGGAGAGAAGGGATAAACACGCGACGTACCAAATTCAAAGAAGATCGACGATGTTCCCAGAAATTCCAGTAGAGTGGGAAAATGTTTTTTGCGGACAATATTATAGTAGAGAAACGGCATTACAAGCATTTAGATTCGAAATTGAAGATAGATATGCGGAAGAAATAAGATTGTTGTATAATGGCAAAGTCATAAAAGAGGCTAAGTCAAAGGATCAGTAATGTATACAATATACTTTGAAGAAGATTTTACATATGATTCAGTTCATTGGTTTGAGGATTTCGAGTCAAAAGATCAGTTAATAGCGCGGATTCAAAAATTGAGAGAAGCTAAACAAGATAGTGTCACGTTTAAAGTGCTTGAATTTATTTCCGATGGAGAGACAAGCGAAAGAGTAGAAACGAAAGCTATTACACCTTTGCGTAAAGTAGAAGTCGTAACCGATGTTAAATTCAAGCTTTCAGACAAAGACTTTTCAAGGATCGTAAACGATATCAAATGTAATGATGAAAATTATCACTTATGCGAATATTGTGATACTGAATGTGATTGTAAAGATATTGAATATTGTTGTGGATGTGGTTGTGAGGAATTTGGGAAATATTAAAATGAAAATATTGATCGTTGAAGATGACAAGACTAGAATCAAATGGTTCAAAGAAGAACTCATTGGGTTCAAGGTAGATATAGTTGAAACAGCTAAGCTTGGAATAGCCCTTTGTAAATCAAGAAAATATGATTTGATTTTCCTAGATCATGATCTTGGTGGCGAGATATATGTTCCATCCGAAAATGAAAATACCGGCTATCAGGTCGCAAAAGAAATTGCTAAGTCTATCAATGAAGAAACTCCAATAGTAGTCCACAGTCATAATCCCGCTGGCGCAAAGAATATTCATGGCGTGCTAAATCAGACACAATTAATTCCATACTCAACGTTAGTAACGATAGGTCTTAGTGACAAAATTAAGGAAACGTTCTGTAGTAAGTAAGTGTTTAAGAGTTCAACTTTTAGAAAGGAAACCCTATGAAGTTCGAAACCAAGAATGTTAATGATGTGTCAGTTGTCACCCGCAAGAATCGTACTTCCAAGTATCAGCCACTTATTCAGGCTATTACGGCACTTGAGGGTGGTAAGGTTCTTGTTGTAAAGTGTGAAGAAGATCAGACAGCAGAAGCCCTTCGCTCCAATCTCTATCAGGCTCTCCGAAATCAGGAAGTTAACACAAGCACTCTTCGTCTTGCTCTTGAGGAAGATGAATCTGGCGTTGTTATTTCTAAGAAGGAAGCAAATGCCTGAAGATAAAAGTGGTTTTGTAGCAACTATGTTAGAGCATAAACCATTACACGATCCACCATCAGAAGCAGACTTACTAGAAAGATGGTGGGGAGTGTCTTTCCAGAGTGGAGACTTGGAATATTATCTAAGAGCAACCAAAGAAAGGATGCTCAAATCAATCAAGAAGCTTCGTGAATACGAATCTAAAGAAACTTGTAATTGCAAAAGTTGCAATAAATCGAAAGAATGATTTATGGTTGATGCCTCTCATATAGCGCTAGCGACCAAAGTTGCTGGTTACTCCGACATTATAAAAGCCAGAATGAGTGCTATAGCTTTAACAAAAAGGGGTGACGTCATATGTACTGCCAGTAATCGTAGACTCTTAGGTGATTATGTGAATTGGAGTCTACACGCAGAAGCGGCGCTTATTAAGAAGTTAAATAAGCTTAAAGCATTCGACAGGTTTAAGGATATAACTATCCTTGTCTTTAGAATCTCTGTTAAAGGGATATCTATGGCAAAGCCTTGTCTTAAGTGTCAAAAACTTTTGTCCAAGTATAATGTTAAAGTCTTGTACACAACTGATTCTGGAGGAATAGAGTGTTTGGTATGAATAAATGGGAATGTATTTGTTTTTCTGTCTTGGGTAGCTTAATTATAATTGGTGTTGCTGTTTATAACATTGCTTTAGTTGTGTGTGGTAAGTGAAATGTCGAAAAATTATAATCTAGACGACGATCAAAGCGACGATATTATCCAATTTGAAAAGTTTACCAATAAAGGTAAAGATAAAAAGGATAAAAAGAAAAAGTCTTTAAGAGACCATCGTGGAGAATTTGATGATAAAAGAAATTACCCTCAAAGAGATACTAAAAAACGCTAAAGTATGTGTGCCAGACCAAGAAGGGAACCTATATTGTTGGTTTGGTGACAATAGCATCACTATTATTGATCCGGATACGGGCGACGACGTTCATCATTTTACTGTCTCGCCTTGGATTGCTGGTAAACCATCCTTAAATCAAGTTGTAACATTCATCCAAAGGAGAATTAAGCTATGAATGCTAAGGTCCGACTTTCCTGTATAGGTCTGGGTGAAAGATGTTATATAATTCATAATGATGAAATCCTTTACGGAATAAAGGGTAAACAAAAGAATGGTGACATAATTGTTATGATATTAGAAGGTAAATATAAGGGTCATTGCGTCTATAAAGACCCAGAAATTTATGTAATACCGGGATAATAATATGATAAGAATGATAATCCATTGGATAACTATGTTTTCGTGGTTTGATAGAATAAGGGTCGGAAAATGAAAATTTTTGAACTAGGGTGTGCAAAACTTTATTCGACAATTATGAAAGATAAATTGAAGGAGAAAAGAATCCCTAGTACAAGAACAACACTATTCTTATGGAGATTCATATTCTGTCTCTATACATTTCCGTATAGCGTAGAATATGGATTTGTAATTGATTTCAAATTTAAATATTTGAATATAATGTTTTACCCAATAGTTTTTAGTCTTGGTTACAAAAAGTGCTTGCGTTAAGCACTTACATATCTTAGTACCAATCACGGTACGTTTTAAAGGGAGTTTTTATGAAGCACAAGTCTGTTGGTCTAGTAGTAGCACTTCTTCTTGGTGTCGTGGCAAATGAATCTCTTGCGTCGTGTGTTGAGGGTCAACATATGAGATTCAATTCAATTAATCTTACACTTCCCCCTTCGGCTATCCCGACGCTGGTAGCACCGAATAGTTCGACTATTCAGATTGATGTTGATTGCGGCCTGAAGTCTGGTGGAGATTGGGATTCTACGAGTATTGAAATTGTTGGTGTTGGTACACAGTGCTTTAACAATACCGGGAATAACGATTCTGTGAATGGCGGTGTCTGGGTAAATAGAACCAAGACATTTACACTAACAGCACCAGACATTACCGGAATTTATGAAGTTGTTGTAACAATCTTCCGTGATGAAAATTGTGATGGTTGTGATATTAGTCACGATATGATTCTTGGAGTTGGCGTGATGGGTCCACAAGGTCCACAGGGCGAACCGGGTCAGGATGGCGCTGACGGGCAAGATGGCCAAGACGGTGAAGACGGTACTGATGGTCAAGACGGACAGGACGGTACTGACGGAGAAGACGGGGCCGATGGGCAGGACGGTCAAGATGGGGCTGATGGACAAGATGGTGAGGATGGGGAGGATGGAGCGGATGGTATTGGTTGCTCTGTTGTAGATAATGAGGATGGTACGTCCACCCTTACTTGTGGTTCAGAATCAGAAACCATTACCCTTTCTGATGGGGCTGATGGTCTCGATGGTATTAATTGTTACGATCTAAATGGAAATGGTACAGAAGACCTATGTGATCCTCTGGGTCTTGCTGAATTTGGTTCGTGTGAAGATTTCGCCGCTTGGTGTCTACAACCAGAAGTTATCGAAGATGTGTCAGCGTCCAAGCTTGGTTCCGAATTGAAGGTCTACAGCGCCTACTCGTACAATGAGGGCGGATTTAAGTGTGGTTTCACAGAAGATACTAATGGTGATGCTACGGTTGACGTTCTAGACTGTCGTGGGCAAGACGGTAATGATGGTGAGGATGGCAATAATGGTAATAGTGGAGCCGATGGGTCATCCTGTTCTGTTCTTGACAATAAGAATGGTACATATACCATGACATGTGAAGATGGGACTACCGTGACTTGGGCTGATGGTACGGATGGTCTTGATGGTCAAGATGGTGCTGATGGCTCTGATGGTAACGGTATAGTTGGCCGACCGGGTGAGTCATGCTCTCTGGTAGAGAATATTGATGGTACAGCGACTCTAACTTGTGGTAACGTAGAGTTTGTTGTTGGTGAAGTTAATAGTGCAACGGGAGAGATTCCAGATGGAAGACTTTGCGGTAGTGCCGATGCCCTATCGCTTCTTTTTAGTGCTGGCGCTCTAGCGGTTGCGGCAGGATTCATGCCAAATCGTAATCGTCGTAAGTTCTAATAGTGGATTAGGTTTATGGGGGTGGGGGTTAGAAAATAATCTCCACCCCTATATGGGTGATATCTGTTATATAATTTTATGAACGGGAGAAGATATGATTCAAGCAGGTTCTAGGGCGGAAATAATATGGGAAACGGGAGAGGGGCATCTAGCTTCATGCTCTATCTGTGAGATAGTCAATATCTCTTCCAAAACAGTGGAAATCAAATATTGTTCAAAAGTTGCCTTTGAGGGGGATAAAGTTTCTCCAATAATGAAGCGTGAAATTATCACGGCAAATAAAGTAAGACGTTTGAAGGAGCTTTGTTGATTATGAAAACTCTTATAGTTGTAGATATGCAACCGGCGTATGTCTATGAAGAAGGCTTCAACGATAAGATTCTTGTTGAGAATGTAAAAACTCTTCTAAAAGAATTTATCGGAAATTGTTGGCCAATTATAATAGTCGAGTACGAACAAGCTGGTAAAACAGTAGCTCCTGTTATGTCGTGCCTAAAAGATTATTCCAACGTTTTCTTTGTGGAAAAAGATAATCTGGATGGGAGCAAACAGGTTCTTGATATTATTGAAAAATTCAATCTTCCACAATCTCTAAATGTTTGTGGTGTTTATAGCGATCAATGTGTTAAAGCAACCATGAGGGGGCTAGTTGAAAAGGGAATCGCCAACATAGAGTATTATGAAAATTGCGTTTCTCCATTTAGCCCCTCTTATGATTTTAATACGATGTGTCTTGGCGCTCTCCGGTGTTCGGAGAGTGTTTTGGTGTAGTTCTTTAGAAAGGAACAGTTTATGAACACAGTATCTTTTGTTACCAACATGGGAAATGGTCTCCCCCAGACTCACGACGTTCGTGATGGTGTGACCGTTCGGGAATTCCTTGATGTTCACTTTGAGGGCGACCTTGACGATTACATCTTCAGTATTCGTCGCAACGGTTTCTCGGAAAGAGCGGACATGGATGATGTTCTGCTCAATGGGGATCGTGTTACCGCCGCACCAGCCAAGGTCAAGGGTGAATAAATCTGTCTAATTGGAAAATGGGGCGGCTCCGAAAGGGGCTGCCCCTATTGAGGCAAGAGGATTTATGAAAAAAGAACAACTAAAAGAAGTAGCAGACATATTCCATAGCAAACTTTCTAAAAAGAAACAACTAGATGTGGTATACAACCACAATAAAGTCCGAGATGCAAGTCTAACCATACACCAAAATAACGTTCTAAGAAATAAGGCCATGAGTAACAACCTTGGTCTAGCTTCTTCTAAAATAGAAGAAAAGATTAATACCGCAATAACAAGAATTTTAGATATTGTAAGCGATTACAAGAAACGACTAGAATTCGAGAAAGAATCTTTTGATTCGAAGTATTATCTAGCCGAATTGACAGCTTGTAACAATACTTTCAAATCTCTGGTTTATGAAGACGGATATTTGATAGTTACAACAAGCCCCATAACTCTTGAAAATATTGGATTAGGAAGATTTGAAGTCCGAGTGGCTGTAAATTTGATAGACTCATCCCCTAATTCGTTCCTAACAATAAATGCACTAGAGCCGAACTATGCTGGTGGTGGAGAAAATTATCCGCATCCACACGTAGATGGTGATTCCTTGTGTATGGGTGAAGGATATAGTCTGATTTGTGATGCGGCCCAACAGGGAAGAATAGAGGATGTGTTCAATCTCGCAATCAATATTCTAAGTAACTATAATAGGGATTCGCCATACCATTCTTTAGATGAGTGGGAAGGCGTAAGATGCCAAAGATGCGATTGTAGTTACGACCCAGAAGAATGTGGGTGCTGTTGCGAAATATGTGATAGAAGTGTTTGTGATGATTGTGCCTCTTGTTGCGACTCTTGTGGTTGTTCTGTCTGTTCAGAACATATGACAATAAGTTGTGGTGCATGTGAAACACATTCTTGTAATCGTTGTTCAGAAAACAGTTCGTATTGTCAAAGATGCGATACAACATTATGCGAAGATTGCGCTACTACTTGTCAAGTGTGCGACGAAACCATATGTGAAGAATGTAGTAAATCTTGTGATTCATGCGGGGATCATATTTGTAAAAAACATGAAAGCACATGTAATGGATGTGAGTCAGGTTTGTGCGAATCTTGTGAACAATCTTGTAAACAATGTGGATCAACAATTTGTACGAAATGTCACGATGATGAAAAGTGGTGTTGCGAAAAAGAAGAGGAAAAGGAAGAAGAACCAGTAACTCCCGTTAGGCGAACACGGCGTCCAAGAACAACTTCTTAAGGAGAAAGTATGGAATTTCTAGAACCAAAGAAAAATCCTAGTGGTATCTTAAAATTTACCCCATATGCATTTGCTAAAATTATGTTTATGCGTGATGCGGGAGATACAGAGATTGGCGGATATGGGATTTCTGGAACAGAAGACCCTATGCTAGTAACTGATTTCTGTCTTGTAAAGCAAAAATGCACTTCTGTGTCAGTTGACTTGGATGAAGAGGATTCTATTAAATTCGTAGAAGACATGCTTGATAAGGGGATTGCCCCTTGGCAATGTCAGCGAATTTGGATTCATACACATCCGGGCAATTGTCCAAATCCAAGCGGCGCTGACGAAGATAATTTCGACACTAATTTCTCTTTGCCAGATTGTGCTATCTTCTATATCCTTGCTAATGAGGGTAAGGATTACACAAGAATGAGATTCAATGTTGCTCCCGGAATAGATTGTGAGATAAAGTCTGAAGTGGATTATTCTCATCCATTTGATGCTAGCAATCAAGCAGAATGGAAAAAGGAATATGAGGATAAAGTCACGAAAGAGGATGTTAAGTTCTATAAGGGAGAAAAAGAATCTATCACAGAATTCCTAAGAAACAACAAGCAATATTTCCATAGAGATACAACAAGTACAATTCCCAATCTTGAAGAGGAAGAAAAGGATGAAAATCCATTCATCTTCGAAGAAGGTGATTGTATTCTCTTCTACGTAGAAGAAGAAAAGGATTATTACAAATATGATAAAGAATTGGAAAGATTTTACGCTCCGGATGGACGCAGGATTAGAAATCCTAAATTAGAATGGGAAGCCCTTATAGAAAATTTCATAGAGCATTCCGAAGAGGAAGAATGGAAAGAGGCATTTAGAGATATGGAGGGTCAATATGAGTCAATCATTGGCGGACAGATCGGCTAGACAGAGAACATTAGTTCCGGAAGAGAAGCTGAAGAATACCAAGTGTACGGTTGTCGGTGTTGGGGCTGGCGGTAGGCAAGTGGCTCTTACGTTGGCAGAAATTGGTGTTCCTAGACTTGATCTTATTGATTATGATAAGGTCGAAGTGCCTAATTTGGCCACACAAGGCTTTTTCGAAAGTCAAATTGGGGAATTTAAGGTAGATGCCGTTGCCCAAGTAATCAAAATGATTAATCCCGGTATAGAAGTCAAGGTTATCAAAAATAAATTCAATCCAATGACTTTTAATGACGGAGTGGTTTTCAGTTGTGTAGACTCTATGGAAGCTAGAAAGCAAATCTTTGAATCCACAGCTTCGGCAAGAGATTTGTTTATAGATAGTCGCACTGCGGCTGAGTATGCAAGAATTTTCGTTGTGCATGACGATGAAAGTTATGCTCATTATGAGGCGAGTTTGTATACCGATGAAGAAGCTTTTAATGTTGGGTGTACGACTCCCATGACCATTTATAGCGCCAAAGTCTCGGCTAATCTTAGGGTCGCACAGTTTGTTAAGTGGCTAAGAGGATGCGCATTAGATAAGGAAATTGAAATCAATCTTCTCTCTAATGAAATGAGGGCTATATGAATAAGATTCAGATTGAAATAATAAGAGAAATGATACATGATAGACAAAATTCTTTAAGAGAATTAATTGACGCCGAAAGAAGAAAATTAAGAACGCAAAGTAAAATAGCTACACCGTCAATCGGAATATGTGATGGGCTTCCAGTTAAAGCTCAAAGAATTCTTGAAAGTGTTATACCGAAAATACAAGAATATAACGCTATAGTTGAAGAATTTAATAATCCAATAGAAGAAAAAATAAGAAGTTTAGATACAAAATATAGAGAATTGTGGAATAGCTTTGATGAAGTTAAAGAAAAAATAATGATCAAATTGGCGTTTAGTAAAAATACTATGGATGAAATAGAAGAAATCTTAAAACTTTTGCCATCTCGTTTGGATTAAAAATGATAACACTTTTAATAGCTTTCACTATTGCCGATCTTTTAATAACTTGGTTCAACATGAATCATCCTTCTTTTTATGAGTTGAACCCTATTGCAAGATATCTAATGTATAATTATGGTGTTTTTGGATTAGTAGTTCTAAAAATAGTAACATCCATTCCATTTATTCTTGGATATAGACACTTGACAAAATCCAGAGATAAATACTGGCAGGGAATATTAATTTGTGATGCATTATTGTTCAGTGTGTTCGTTTTTTGGTTTTGGTCTTGGGGGACTTTTCTTTGGTACAATCTATGAATCAACTTAAAAAAGAGCTTAATGAAGCTAAAAATCGAGTAAAGAACAAGAAAACTGATTACAAATGGTTGAAGTCTACCTCCAAAAGATTTTGGCTACTAGAAAAACTCTATAAAAAAAGACCAATAGTAATAAGTAATTGGGAATGCATGGGTCCACCATGCGAGCATGACTATCCATGCGAAGGCGGCTTGAAGTCTTGCGATCTAAACGTAGAATTGCCTCCACGAATTAAAGATTTGTGGAGTTGCATAGTCGGATATTTTTCTTGGATTCTTGAGTTTAAAGAACTCCCCAAGATAAAAGATTACCTTCCTTGGAAATTTACAGATAGATGGGTATTCTGTATAAATTCTATAGATTGCTTTTATGATAGATGGCTGGATGAGCCGTTCGATCTGTTTTATAAACTAAAATTCCCGCCAAATAGCACCAAACCCGATTGGTATTCTCTAAGAGATAAGGATGGAGATAAATCATACGAATGGATTAAGGCTAATGGTGTTAGAATTCTCAAATTCAGACCAGTCATCACATATGATGATGTTTGGACTCCAAATGAATCCTTAACCAAAGAAGACCTTATTAAGTATACCAAAATGTGGTTACAAAAATGGTATCCCAATCTTGCTGATAGAGAAATTGTTTACAGAGAAACAAAATATGATTGATATATTAAAAACTTTGTCAGATAAAAAATTGATAAATCCACCTGATTGGCTTCTTGATAGAACAGTTTTTCTTTGTAAAACTGGTTCACACGCTTATGGTATGGCTAATGAATTCTCCGACAATGATATATACGGGTTCTGTATTCCGCCTATTGAGTATATATTTCCTCACACGGCTGGTCACATAGAGGGATTCGGCAGGCAAATCAATAAATTCGAACAATTCCAACAGGAAGGTATCGAGTATGACGATCAAGTGTATGATATAACAATTTACAACGTAGTCAAATTCGTCCATCTGTGCATGGAAAACAATCCCAATATGATAGACTGTCTTTTCGTTCCTAGAGATTGTATTATATTGGAAACGCCAGAATCCGATATTATTCTTGATAATAAATGGTCTTTTCTGCATAAAGGATGTTTCCATAAATTTGCGGGTTACGCTCATTCCCAATTGCGCAAAATAAGAAATAAAGAACCAGAGGGCAAGAGGAAGATTATAGTAGACACGTTCGGATACGATACAAAGTATGGTTCTCATCTATACCGTCTAGCCAACGAATGTGAGCAAATATTGACAACTGGCGATATAGATTTGAGACAGTCATCTGGACAAATGAGGGCTATTAGAAAGGGTGATGTTTCTCTTTCTGAATTGGAAACTTGGTTCGCAGAAAAAGAAGTAGAACTAAAAGAACTCTACGATACAACTGAAGTAGTCCCTCATAGTCCGAACGAACCATTAATAAAAGGTCTCTTGATAAAGTGTCTTGAAATTTATTATGGCGATCTAAAGAAATTTGGAGTCGATTATGGAACAGGGAAACTTTTACAGAGCAGCTAAGTATTATCAATTAATTGGTATGTCAGATGAGGAACTTCTAAACTGTATAGAGGTTCTTAATTGTCTCATAACATATTTTGAAGAAAGAGGTTCAAGTTTCGACTTAGTTACTGAAAAACTAGTTCGTGAATTAGACCAATGCAAAGGATTTGCAAGATCAAGAAAATTGGGAGGATATTAAATGAAACCGTGGATTCATGCTGAATCGTCAGCTAGGAAATTTGGTGGTAAACCAGAAGATTACATAGATATCCATAACTTAATGGATTCCAGTAAGTCAGCGATTGCAGATAATCGCCATAGAGCATTGACGCATAACTGTTGGTTCCTATCCACGATTCTAGAAAGAATCTTTGGAGTCACAATCACAAACTCTAATGGTAAAAAGATTTCTGTAAGAGATATTGGCGAACAACATGTTTTAGAAGACTATAGGGGGAAATTTATTCCAACAGCGCAGGACTTTCTTCAGGGAATTCCTTTTGAGGAATGGATGGATAATGGGAAGGGTGAATTACCCAATTCGTCAAAGAAATTATATGAAAAAGAAGTTCAAAAATTTGAATTTCCGGCACCAGTACCCAATCCCCCAACTGTGCTACCAAATCCATATCCGTTTGACAAACCGTTTGATGATAATAGACCAAGAATAATTGATTAAGAAAGGAAATTGTATGAACGCAATGGAAAAGTTTGAAGCAGCAAAGTCTAAGGCAGAGGTAATCAAGAATGAAGCAAGAGCGGTTATGAAGGATGCTTTTTCCGAATGCACAAAAGCACTTTTCGAAGAAAACCCAACACTTAATAGTTTCGGATGGCGTCAGTACACTCCTTATTTCAATGATGGGGATGAATGCACTTTCAGCGCCCATATTTATGATCCAGATATTAATGAAGAGGATGGGTACGAAATTTATGGTGAAAATCCATTGAATAATCTAAAGAAGAAAGTTTGTGCTGTTCTTCAAAAATTTGACAGTGAAGATTTCAAGGAAATGTTCGGCGATCACTCTAGAATAACTGTTACTAGAGATGGGAAAATAAGTTCGGATAGTTATGATCATGACTAGAATAACTTTAGAGTTCAAAAATACGTGCGACTGTGGTTGTGGAAACACAGTAATAGAATTAAGGTCTAAACAAGATATAATATTTTTGTTAGATTCTGGATATCCAATCTGTCCAGAGTGTGGTAGAGATATGGAATGGGTTAAATGAAAGGAAATCTTATGGAAGCACAAGAACGCGAACCGGCATTTTCAATCGAAATAGATGAGGTTAATGGTAAGTTTATTCTAACTTGCAACAAGGGTCTGGCTGGCCCGATGGCTAACCAATTGAAGCATACTGGAAACCAAAGAAAGGCCGCTTCGATTCTAAGAAGAATGGGACGAGATATTTCAGAGGCAGGGAATATACTATATGGGAACGAAAACTATGCAGAGGGAACAGTTGCTTCGTGAACTAAGAGAAATTCTTGATAAACTTGATTGCGAACCAGACTCGCCAATAACTAGGGCGAAATCTGCAAAGCATGAAAGTGAAGAAGAAGTTTTGCTTCAACATATAAGAATTCTCATAGAAAATTATAAACATGATATTACTTCATTAATAAATGAAAACTTCCAAATGAGAAAACTTCTAGAGGGTGGTGAAGACGACAATTATCCTCCAACAGATATGTTATAAAGGATTATTATGAGCAACTTTAAAACTGATCTACAAGACTATATCCTTAGCGGTCACGCACTTCTCTATGTCTCAACTTTCGAGAAAGAAAGAGCGGCAGAAGAGATAGAGAAGCACTGCAAAGAAATAAACAAACAAACCCTAGTTTGGTCCGTATCGTCAGGATGGTCTACTGTAGACGGATCAAAAATAGAGGGTATTGGCCCATGTCTACCAGAGATGGTTATTGGTACAATTCTTAATATGCCAGAAAATATTGTTTGTGTAGTAAAAGAATTCTGGCCTTATGTTAATAAAGATTGTTATAATCAATTCGATACGGTTATCTCTCAAATAAGTGAGTCTAAAAATCACTTGAGTCACAAAGGGAAAACCATTATCTTTTTGGGGGCAGAGTTTGAAATCCCAACGTCGTTAAGACACGATATAACAACGCTAGACTTTTCTCTTCCAAGCAAAGAACAAATCAAAAACAATATCTTATTTGTGGGAGAAAGTGTCGAGACCAAAGACGGTAAACCATTCGAAATAAATCCAGAAATCATGGATGATACTATTCGCGCCTGTCAAGGTATGACTTCATGCGAAATCGTAGATAGAGTTTCTTTGGCCGTAAGAAAGCACAAAACTATAGATCACGAAGCTATTAAGACTATTCTAAGAGAAAAAGCAGCAGTTATTAGAGCGTCTGGTCTTCTCACCTATATAGAACCACCAGCCGGTGGGTTGAATAATATTGGTGGTTATGAAGTTCTTAAAAGAACTATCCTATTAGACAAACCATGCTTTTCGGATAAAGCAAGAGATTTCGGCATAGAAAGTCCCAAAGGTATCTTGCAGGTTGGAATTCCGGGTTGTGGCAAGACCAGAATAAGTCTGTGTGTTGCGTCCGAGCTTAATCTTCCCCTAATATCTATGGATATTGGGTCTCTTATGGGGTCTTTGGTTGGTTCTTCGGAACAAAATACAAGACAAGCTTTCAAGATTATTGAGAGTGTGTCTCCGTGTGTACTTCAATTGGATGAAATAGAGAAGGGGTTTGGGGATTCATTGGATGGTGGGGCTTCATTGAGAGTTCTTGGAACTGTGCTTAAATGGCTTAGCGATAGAACTAGCGTAGTCTATGTCATAGCCACTGCCAATACCATTCATCGGTTGCCGCCAGAGTTTTTGAGACCGGGAAGATTTGATTCTATATTCTTTCTAGACCTTCCTAATGATTCAGAAAGAAAGGCTATAGTAAATATTCATTTGGCTCAAAGAGGAAGAAACCCGAATAAATTCGATCTGAATAAGATGGTTGAGATGACTAAGGATTATTCCGGATCAGAGATAGAACAAATTGTTAAGACTGGACTTAAAATCGCTTTCTGTATGAATGAAGAATTGGATCAGAGCCACTTGGAAATGGCTGCGCCGTCAGTAGTACCTATATCTAAAGTAGAGCCTGAAAAGATTAAGGCTATGAGGGAATGGGGTGCATCTCATGCAAAATTGGCGAACAGCAAGCCAGAAGAAGTCGTAGAAAAGAAGGGTAGAAAGGTTTCTGTATGAGCCTAGATTATAGTGATGTTGTTGAAATGATAGCGCAAGCTTATATGCACTTAGAGCCAGAAGAATTAGTAGAAGAGTATAATAGAATTTATGATGGTGATAGAGAAATCCAATATATAGGTGATGGTTATTTTTCTTTCTTAGATTAGGAATCAAATATGACTCAAACAAATGAAACATTAAACCTTTTTGATGTTGGTTGTCTAGTGTCCCTATCAATCGGCTCATGGTCTGGTAGGCGCATGGTTTCGCGGGAAGATTGTGAAAGTCTAGGAATTGATACAAAAGCACTTCCTGATGAACTAGTAAATCTTGGCAGGAAGCTTTTGGTATCAAAAAGTGAAATTCAAGCTATCTCCAAAATAGAGCAAAGAGCAAGATATTATCTTTCGCAATTTTCGGTCCCATTCGGGATAGCCAATTCATTCTTTGTGCCACTTAAAATAGTGCCAGACCTAGAACATAATTTGAAGCAATTCAGAAAAGAGTTCTTTGATGTTGTTGACTCGTTCATTGTTAGATTTAATGATCTTAAGGATGAGGTTAAGCAGCGTCATCCAGAATTCTTTGAAAAGTGTCTAAAACGATTCTACCCTCCCACAGCAGAATCTTTGCGGTCCCGCTTCTACTTCGATTGGCATTTGTTCAGAATCGCTGGATTGAATAGTCTTCAGGGGGTGTCTGTGTCACATATTATTGAAGAAAATGAAGCTAAGCTAGAGAAATCTAGACAGATGAAGGAAAAGATGCAAAAGGAAGTCGGATCATTCGTAGAACAATACGTGGGTTCTATGCGTGAAGAAGTTATCAAATTCTGCGACTTGGTAAAGTGTCGAATCAATGGTACGCCATTTGCTGATGAGGAAGAGGGTAAGAAGCTTTCACCGAAAACCTTAACGTCATTCCGTAAGTACATAGATAAGTTCAAGATGCTTAATGTATTCGGAGATTCCGATCTAGAAAAGATGTTGAATGAATTTAGGGAGCAATTCTTGGATGCAGAATTCAATGGGAAAACACTTGAAAGTCCAGCATTGCAAAGCGCCATCCTAAGCGCAACTAACGGTATTAGAAAAGCAGCATCTATGGAAAATGAACAGACTAGTCAATTCATTAAGGGTTTGAAGAGGAAGGTAGTTATATGAAATACAAGACTATGAAGGTCTTTAATTGGTTGGATATGCCTAGAGAAGTTCATGATGAAGTGTGCGATGAACAGCCAAACGATTCTTATAGATGTGTGTGGCTAGATGGAGAATATCTTCCCAAAACAGTAGAGTGGTTATTGGCTAATGGGGCAGAAAAAAAGGATGAAAGAGTCTTAGTTTCAATTTCTTGGTAGGAGAATAAATGAAAACAAATTTAAGGAATAAACCAAGACTTATAGCGGCAGGATCAACTAGGCCGGGAGATTGTTTTAAATATTGGCCATGTAAAGATTCTAGCCCGGAAACTTCTTGGATTTGCATGAGGACTGATGGAAGATTTTGTCTAACAGATTGTAAAGATGCATGGCCCGTAAGATTTGTCAGATTAAATTCTGGTGAAGAGTGCGGAACAGATAATGAATCTATGGTCGAGCCGCTTGATTTAACAGCAACAGATATGTAATGGAGAATTAGTAATTAATGTTTAACGATTACAAATTACCAAAAACTCAAGATATACCAAAGGATATTTTGTTGAAAAATATAAGACTTTATTTTGATGGTATGAATATCTATGAGTTTGTGAAAGAATACAATAGACTTTTCCCAGAAAATCAAGTGGTCTTGATAGAAGATGGATTCTTTGCTAAGGAATGCGATTGGAGAAAACTTTAATGTCTAGTTATTGTAATGTTCAAACAGAGTTCAAAAATCAAAGTGCGTTAATAGCGGCCTTGATGGAAACTGGAAATTGGACTAAGAATCAAATAGAAGTCCATACCGACCCAAAAAACCTAATAGGGTATCAGGGAGATGTTAGAGCCGACAAAGCACATATCATTATAAGAAGAGAATTTGTTGGGAGCGCCAGTAACGATTTAGGATTTGTTAAAACAGAAAATGGAAACTATACAGCTATAATTTCTAGTTACGATAGCAGCAGATATAATAAAGCGTGGTTGAATAACCTTAAAGGAAATTATGCATATCACACAATAAAAGAACAACAAGAGGCTAGGGGGCGTATAGTTAGTAGGGAAAAACTGGCCGGAAATAAGCAAAGACTCCACATTAAGGGATACAGATGATTCTGGAAATTAGAAATTGGTCAATAGAATTTATAAGAGACCGAATAGGGTCTCATAAAAGTTCTTTACTTATATGGGGGAATAATGACTGGCTAATCAAAAAAACTTTTGTATTCTATAATCGTAAAAAATATATGGGTAGCGACTGGAAAAAATACAAGAGTATCAGATACTTGTCTTTTCCCGAATTCCTAAATATAAACTTCATAATGATAGATGTAAATAAATACGGAATTCCATTCATGTTCCACGTTTTGAGAGATACTAAAAATGTTTGAACAGTCATATAGATTCAATCAAGTTGCAATAAAGCAGAAGGAAAATGTCTGCATAAGTAGGTCTGACGTTGTTACAGAAAGCGAAATTATAAAGGGAATATTTAGACCAATCCCTCTTATAGCCGCAAATATGTCCAGCGTAGTCAATGCGGATTTCTGTGTTAAGCTTTATGAGCTAGGAGCGCTTGGGGTTTTACATAGAGCGTTTCGGTATGATTTCGATTATATTAAAGAAACAAAGAAAATATCAGATAGGTGTCCAGTAACAGCAGTGTCTATAGGTATAAAAACTAATGACTATCTTCTAGTAGAAAGCCTGATAAATAAAGGTGGGGCTAATTGTATATTTGTCGATGTTGCTCATGGATTTAGTAAGCAAGTTTTAAAGATGTGCAGGACGATAAAGGATATGTATCCTACCGTTCGGGTTGTTGCTGGTAACACGATTAATCCAGAAATGTTCCCAATGTTCAGGGGATGGGTTGATGCTATTAAGGTTGGTATAGGTGGTGGTAGTGCCTGTATAACGGCGAATACGGCGGGTTGTACGAAGAATCAATTTAGTGCCGTGTACGATTGTAAACTTAATTCTAGGGAATACAATATTCCAATAATAAGTGACGGATCAATAAGAGAGCCAGCGGATTTCACTAAGGCTATCGGGGCTGGCGCTTCATCTGTCATGGCCGGTTCTATCTTTGCAAGATGCCCAGAAAGCGCCGCTGAAGTAATTGACGTTGGCGGCATTAAGAAAAAGGTATACAAGGGGATGGCTAGTCGTTCCGTCCAAGAACAATGGTTGGGCAAAGTAAATAATGATTGCCCAGAAGGAAAGACTAACCTATTGGATTTGGGTGAGTCGGTAGAAAATCTATTAGCTAGATACAATGGTGCTTTGCGGTCTGGCATATCGTATGCGGGCTTCAAAAATATAGACGATTTTAGGAAACATTGTGAGTTTCTCTTGATATAAGGATTCCAAAATGAAAATTGAAATTGATAATATTAATGAATTGACACGTATTGGTAGCATAACACTCGGCACTTGTGTTCTCTATGAAGATAGATACTATATCCTTAGTGACTTAGATGAGAATAATAAAGTGATTCTTGTTGATTTGGAAAAAGGAAGACCGTCCAAGGTATCATTAGATACAAAGGTAAAAGTAATAAAAAATGCTAAAGTGGTTAATTAGGATTAAACGATGCTAAACAAGAATATGACATTTTGTTTTACTGGAAAGGGTCCAATCACCCGAAACGAAATGGAAGCTATGGCTATTAAGGCTGGAGCGTCTGTCTCGAAATCTATAACTAACACAACAACTATACTGGTCATAATGGATATGAATAGCACTTCGACCAAGGCGAAAAAGGCCCGTGCATATGGTATAGAATTAATTGGTCCCGAAACATTCTTTGCAATGTGCAATGGTCACATAAAAAATAATGCAGCCGTTGAACATAAGATTAATATTGAGAAAAAGATTATTGCAGAACAAGTTAAGAAACCACTAACTAGAAGAATAGTCCTATGATAATAGAACGATGGAAAAATATCCGTAATTATGAAGGATTATATTCCGTTTCTAATCTTGGTAGAATCAAAAGATTAAAAGGATTTAAACGAAAAAATGACAGAATATTAAAACCAGTCAAACGGAGTAAGTATGGGCATGAATGCGTGTATCTTTCCAAAAATACAAATCAAAAACAATATTTTATTCACAGGTTAGTTTTAGAAACTTTTATTAGTCAATGTCCTCCGGGAATGGAGTGCAGACATTTAGATGGAAAACCTTGGAATAATGAATTAACAAATTTGTGTTGGGGTACTAAAAAAGAAAATCAAGAAGATTCAAAAAAGCATGGCACAAGAGTAGATAATAGGGGGTCAAACCAGTGGAAAGCAATATTAAATGACAATAAAGTAAAAAAGATTCTAAAATTATTAGAACTTCATGAAAGTTGTTCTAATATAGCAAAAAAATTCAATATCTCAATCAGAAGCATTTATTATATAAAACAAAATAAAACATGGACCCATATAGAAAGGTGAATAGACTATGAGAAAAAGAATCGCTGGAAAAACAATTAATGGTAAGTGGACACTATCAGAATGTCAAACATGCGGAAAGGCACCCGCGTTTGTCAAAAGTACCATGATCAAAAAGGAAGAAGTTAAGACTTATACAACTAGTGTTCTTTGCAAGAAGTGCGGATCGGGTAAAACCGATGTTGTTTCTGGGCCTTGCATGATTCCAGAATCACTTGTAGAACTATTTCCTGTTTAAGGATGATGAAATGATTCCAACTATCGAAATTGATGAAGAAGGAAATGTGTCAACTCTATATAATGATTTCGTAAATCTTTACGAAATCGGAAAAATCACCAACGTTAAAAAAGCCAGTAATGTAGAGTTCAATGAACAAGAACAATTATGGGAAATAATTCACGCCAAGACTGGCGAAGTAGTTGGATCGGACAAAAATCGAGAAAATGCAATAGAGAAAGAAATCGGAATGTTCCAACCGGGGGGAGAATATTATGAAAACAACTGATGGATTTAGATTTAAAAGAGGACAAACTTACTATAAGATAGAACGCAATGAAATTAAATCCTTTGTGTGTGAAGAAATCTATATTAATAAGCGATATCCGCAAAATGATAGAATCCATTTCAACGATCAATATTGGCCATTATTTAGACGAGATATAAGATATATTTGGTACAAAGAATTAAAAAATGCAAAGGAAAAACTTCAGAAGAATTTAAAGGCTGAGGTTGCATGGAATAAGAAAAACATCAGAGAATTACAAAAAACTTTGGAGACTCTAAATGCCTAGAAAATTCTATAAGACAGTCTACGAAATAGAAGTTTTGTCAGAAGAAAAAATTCCAGAATGGATGAGCGTAGAGGAAATAGCTTATGAAATTACTAGTGGTGGATGCAGCGCTGTTTTCAATCATATTAAAACACAAGAGTTAACAGGAAAAGAATGCGCTGAAGAATTAATGAATCAAGGGTCTGATCCAGAGTTTTTTCAAATAGATGAGAATGGTAACGAATTAGGAGATGATGATGCCGACATTTAAAATCAAGTGGCATGGTGTACAAAACGTTAATGGCGAAATTATTATTCAGGCAAAAGATGAAGAACATGCTACGGAAATGGTTCAAGATGATCCGGAAGCCGGTGATCCTGAAATCGAATACTTCGGACTTGACGATATAGAAATAGATGAGTGTACAGAAATAGGAGATTAATGTGGCCCTAACGACAGAAAAATACAAAATTAAGTTCTATCACAAAACACTATCTTGCGAACAATTAACAGAATGGGGTATATCTTTACCTTTCGGTGAGCAACGAAGATGTACAATAGCTAGAATATATAGTCAGGATAATCCAGATTTAATAGCTGGTGAATATATTGCGATCTGTAATCCTACAGATAATTTCAACAGGTCGGTTGGTAGAAAGAATTCTTTGTGTGGCGTACTTTCTGTTTTGGAGAATAAGGATGAGAGAAAAGAAATCTGGGAAGCTTACAGAAAACAATTCAAAGGTTGAAAATTCGTTTTACACCTTTAGACAGAATAATTCTGGCGGCACTTTTGATGTAAGCGATGATGTTGCTGAATATGTTATAGTAGAAGCAGAAGATTCTGAAGAAGCTAATTTTATAGCAAAGCGAAAAGCCGGTATATATTTTGATGGTGTGTCCGAAGGTCTAGATTGCAGTTGTTGTGGAGATAGATGGTACGGAGCATCACAATGGGATGCTTATCCAGAACCTTGCATCTATGGTTGCCCCGCAAAAGAATATATGGGTTGGAGCAGCGCGAAATGCATAATTTATTTCAAGAACGGAACAAAAGAAATCTTAGATATAAAAAAGGGTAACTCTCCAACAGGAATCATTAAAAGTAGGAGTTAATATATGGCAAAAGAAATAGTTATAGACATAGATGAAAATGGAAATTGCAAACTCGAAGGAATGGGTTTTATGGGTCCAGAGTGTGAAAAAGCAATGTCAGAAATAGAATCCGCTCTAGGGACAACAACTTCAAAAGTTTTAAAACCAGAACATTCTGTAGTAGTTAGAAATAAAACCAAGTTACGAGAAAGGGCGTAATATGGGCGGATCATTATTGGTAGCAGCAGCTATGATGTTTCAATGTTGGACTGGTCCATTAGTCAGACCCGGTTGGGAAAGGCCGGAAACTCCGGAAGACCCAGAATGGGATTGTTGGTTCTATACCGATTATGAAAATGATGGAGATACCGATCTTAGTGATTGGGCGTATTTCCAAAATGATACAGGAAGATTTGATCCATGATTACAGCAGATAGTATATGGAATATAATTGTGTCTAATGGTTTATGCCATCCGGATGGTAAAGATGTTTTTATGGATTTTTACTATGCCAGAAATATCAACAAAGTATTCTCATATAGATTGAATTGTCCACTATTAGGTAGGGGTTGTAAGATTTGGCAAGACGGTAAATCTCTATGGATTGACGCTTTCAGGGAGGATATTACCGATGCTAAGCAGTTGATTATTGATAAGGTTAACAAGGAACTTGAAGATTTAATGAAAGGATAGAATATGGCTAATGCAAATAGAATTAGACTGTGGTATAGAGCGCTCCTAAAGGCAACTGATCAAACAAGAGAGTGTCTAAAGGATGAAAATGGAAGATGCTGTCTAGGTGTAGCTTGCGATGTTTATAAACAAAATACTGGAAAAGGGTATTGGGAAGACAACGATGGAGCATTAAAATTTCAAGGAGAAGGAGATACTCTACCCCTTGAAGTTCAAGAGTGGTTTGGTCTAGAATCGTGCGATCCTTATTTGAATCATGACGGACTTGATAAAACCGCTAGTTCGTTGAATGATTCTGAAAAACTATCCTTTAGAGAAATTGCAGAATGCGTAAGAGATACTTATCTAAGAAATGAATAACTAAATTTAGGAGGGTGGTATGAAACCTATTAAGACTAGAATTCAATTATGGTATGACGCTTTAATGAGGGCGAAAAAGCAAACTACTGGTTGCCTAAAAGACGAATCTGGTAGATGCTGCTTGGGTGTAGCCTGTGATGTTTACCAACAAAATACAGGAAAAGGGCATTGGGATGGGTCTTGTTTTATTGATGATGAATGCGATTTGCCGGATGAAGTAAGAAAATGGTTTGGATTCGATTCTCCTGATCCAATATTAATTAGTAATGAAGAAAAGAAATACGCATCTGTATTGAATGATAATGATAATCTTTCTTTCAAGCAAATTGCCGCATGTGTCAAAAAAACATTTCTGGAGAATAAGAATGTCAAGTCTTCTAAATAGAAGTGCTGTTAAGAAATTTATCATGGCTAAGCTGGCCGCTCTGCGACCCGGAATGGAAAAAGAACTCACAAGCGTATCTACAGAAGCCTTAGATAAGTTAGAAGCAAGACTCAAGGTGTGGATAGAAAGTGATATTATGAAACACCCAAGCAAGGGAAAGAGGTATAATCCATAATGACTTTCGATACTTTATATTCTTTGAATAGTAATGGGTCTGTTCAACAATGGACAATTTCCGTTAAAGGAAATACTATAACAAAGGAATACGGGCAAGTCGGTGGTAAAATTCAAACCACATCCGATGTTATAGAAAAAGGCAAGAATATTGGAAGGGCTAATGCTACAACCCCACAAGAACAGGCTGTAAAAGAAGCCCAAGCCCAATGGGAAAAGAAACTTAAGAGTGGTTATGTTAAGACTTTGGGCAAAGCCCAAAAAAGTGAAGTAGATACTAAATTTGTTACTGGCGGTATTGAGCCAATGTTGGCTCAAACTTTCAGTAAACAAGGGTACAAGATTAAATATCCAGCATATTCCCAACCCAAGCTAGACGGTATAAGGTGTATAGCTATGGTTGATAACGGTGTATGCACTTTGTGGTCCCGCACAAGAAAGCCTATAAACAGTATGCCTCATATTGTTGCGGCTATAGAGAAACGTATAACTAGTCCAAATCTAATAATATTCGATGGCGAATTGTATAACCACGACTATAAAGATAAATTTGAAGAGATTGTATCTTTCGTAAGATCAGAAAGTCCAAAAGAAGGTCATGAAGTTGTACAATATCATATATATGATCTAGTGGATACAAATTTACCTTTTGAACAAAGATTATTGGTTATAAATAGTATAAATTTTAAAACCGATAGAATTGTTAAGGTTGATACAAGAATAGTTAATGATCCACAAGAATTGATGCTATGCTTTGAAGAAGATAGGTCTAATGGTTATGAGGGGTCTATAGCAAGAAATTCTCAAGCTATTTATGAAAATAAAAGATCGTATCATCTTCAAAAGCTAAAAGAATTCGATGATGCGGAGTTCAGAATCGTTGGGGTAAAACCCGGACGCGGCAGGATGGCTCAATGCGCTGTATTTGAATGTGTGACTAAAGATGATAATTCGTTTGATTGTAAAAAAGAAGGGTCGCTAGATAAACTCAAAGAGTATCTAGACAACCCTAAAAAAGTTTTGGGAAAGATGCTTACTGTGAGATTCCAAGGCTATACGAATGGCTCTGTACCACGGTTTCCCGTTGGAGTCTCAATTAGGGATTATGAGTAAGGAACTTATCCAAGAACGCTTGCTTCTGTTCTGGTGTAAGGGAGTTCCATAGAGTGGTAATATTTTCAAGAGGGCCGGGACCGTCTGGTTGTGGTGCTGGATTAAGAGCGCCAATAGCACCGGGGATCATATTGGTTATGCCTTCAACAGCCTTTTGCATAGCTTGCGCTTGTGCAATAGCGATTGCTGTCATATTGTCGGCATACTTGTTGTATGCGTTTTCCATAGCCTTGATCTTTTCGACCTGTGCTTCGGTAACAGTTGAGGCGTCAGAATTAACGTGGGCTTCTAGCTCACCCTTAAAGTTGCCGCCTTCTTTGTCGTATTCGCCGTTAAATTTTAGATCACCAGAGAAATTTGAACTAGCAGAAGCTTCTAGTGATGTTCTGGTTTTCTTGAAATGGATTTTGGGCTGTTCTACGCCCATACCCTGTGCCGGTGATAGAAAAGAGGCTGTGCAACCAGAAAAAAGACTTATAAAAACAAACGAAACTATTGCTAAAGTTGGTTTAATCATTTTTAATTCCCCATTAAAAGAAAACGGTAAACTTCTACAGTATATTATACACAAACATGTTTAGTAAAGTGATACTTTAAATAATTGGAGATTGTATGATTTTAGAAATAGTCAAGTACCCACATGAAATCCTAAGAGCTAATTGTGATTCGGTAGAGTTTCCAATGACTGAAGCTGTAGAACAGGCCATAAAAGACATTAAAGAGACATGCGCCTTCCATAAAGGTCTAGGATTGGCTGCGCCACAAGTGGGCTATGATTTGAGATTTTTTGTATTTAATACAGAAGAAATTATCATCAATCCTATTATAATATCCGGATCAAGTAAGATTTGGTCAGAAGAATCTTGTCTATCTATTCCCGGTGCTTCGTATAGAGTTAGGAGATGGAAAGAGATTACTGTTGCCTATTATAATGAACACGGCGATATAATCAACGATAGAGTTCTTAAAGGTATAGAGGCTGTAGTGTTTCAACACGAATACGATCACTTGAAAGGAATCCTAATAAGAGATAAGGAAATAAGATGAAGTATCCCGAACATAAAAAGCTTAATATATCGACTCATAAGTCCCAAGTTATAGGCGAATTTTTGGACTGGCAAAGAACCAAATGTAGGAGATTGTGTTTTTTCGATTTAACCTATGATGGCTATAGGCCAGTTAATAACACAATAGAAGAAATTCTTGCAGAATATTTCGAAATAGATTTAGTAAAATTAGAACAAGAAAAGAAACTAATTCTAGAAAAATTGAGAAATCAAAATGCCAAAGAAGAATAAAAAAGTAAGACAGAAGATAAAGCAAGAGAAGGAACAGAAGCACGAAAAGACCTTTGCTCCGCAGCCAAGAGTCTTGGCTATCCTAATAGGATTTCCGGGTTCTGGAAAGTCTTACTATGCGCAGCATTGCCTCAATAATTATTACAGAATCTCTCAAGATGAGTTCGGTAGATTTCCGCATTATAAAAAGTTCCTTCAACTTCTAATAGAAGGATGTAATCGCATTGTTATTGATCGTGTGAATTTTCAAAGATTACAAAGGTTAAGATATACATTGCCAGCAAAATACTTTAAGTATAAGATAACATACTATCACTTTACAGCGCCAGAAGTAATGTGTCTGAAAAGAATGGCTACAAGACAAAATCATCCAACCATCAACTCAAGAGATACCGAAAAGCATAAGGAAATAATAAACCAGTTCAAGACTCAATTTGAGTCCATAGAAGATTATGAGTTTGATGAATATGTGGAAGTGAAAACCGGAGAATAGAATGTTGAATCAAAATATATTAGATATTCTTAAAGAACTTGAAAGAGATATCCCTGATTTTTATATGTGTCATGGGGATATTCAGCAACAAATAGCATTCTGGATAGCTGAAGATAGATTAGCTACAGAAAAAAGAATTAGAAGGAATGAGCGGTCTAAGCAATTAAGAAAATATAAGAAAGCTTCTCTGAATTGGAGATAAAATGAGAAAAATCGCTAAAATCTTAGACCTAACACACTTGAAGAATAAACGATTTATAGTTATTGGGGATATTCACGGATGTTACGATCAATTCATAAATCTACTAATCAAATGCAATTACAATAAGCAAACAGATGTTATAGTTGGGTGTGGAGATTTAGTCGATAGAGGCGATCAGTGTTACGAAGTTTTGAATACTTTTACACCAGACAATCCTCATGAAGAACATCATATATACACGGTTTGCGGGAACCATGATGACAAGTTTAGACGATGGTGTACTGGTAATAAAGTTACTATTGGCAAAGCGCTACAAAAAACTATAGACGAGATAACTATTAAGTCGCCAAACTTGGCGATGGATAGATGGCGGTTTGCACTTTATATTGATGCTCTACCACACATTATTCGTCTACCAGATTTAAACGGTTTGCCTTGCTACGTGGTTCATGCAGGAATTGATACTAGATATCCAATAGATTCCCAAACTAAAGAAACATGCATCTATATTCGTGGAATTGACCCAAAGAACTATTTCGATGAAACTAAGGGAATTTGGTATGATACTCTACTTGGCGGGTACTATATTCTATCTGGCCATATAGGTTCATTCAACGTCAATCCCGTTCCTTGGAACTTTGCTCTAGATGGTGGTTGTGCGGGTGGTGGAGTTCTAAGAGCTATGGTTATCGAAAACGGAAACTATGAAATAGTCGAAACGGAAGGTTTCAAAAGGAATTGTATGATACCAGAAGAATTCAAAATATCTGAAGGAAACAATGGGGAAAGATTAATAACGCCCGGATTTGCTGTTTCCAATTCCGCTTGGAAATCTGAAGATTCATTATGGCTAAGGTCACTGCATTTAGACGCTGATGATAAAGTCATTTCGTGTGGCTTTAAAAAGTTCTTCAATTTGGGAGAGGGTTGTGACCATTCTAGAATAACAGAGCAAGATTTGCTGGACCAGATAGAGAAGGGTAAAGGGCTTCTAGCTACTCTGAAGATAGATGGCTCGCTTCTTATACGGTACGTCCATAATGGAGAAGTTAAGTTTAGAACGAGAGGTTCTTTAGAAGTTGGTTTGGATAATAAGGATGAAATACAAGGATTCCTTGAAAAGTATCCTAAACTAGCGGACCCGTCGTACTATTCATTTATGTCTTTACTATTTGAATGGGTCTCTCCAAGAAATCAGATAGTGATAAAATACGATTCGCCAGAGATATATCTAGTTGGCGCTGTGTTTCACGGAAAAGACAAGAAGTGGTTCGATACGGACTTTGATCTAATAGATATTCATGGTCTTAAGAAGATATCTGAAGAAACATCTATCTCTTTGGTCAAGCACTTCAATCTAAAGAATAAAGCCGATGTTATAAATTTAATAGCAAAACTTAAGAATGAAAAAGAGATTGAAGGGTATGTTATAAGGATGAACAACGATCAAGACTTAGTTAAGTGTAAGTCAGATAACTATTTTATCCTACATGCGCTGAAATCGAATCTTAAGTCAGAATCGTTAATAGATTTATGGCTTGCGTGGGATAGACCAGATTTTTGCGTGTTCCAACACAACTTCGAAACGAATTATGATTTCGAAACTTGGACGACGATAATGCCAGCGGTTTGTTCTATGTATGATGGTATAAAAATTGCGAATTCTATAACCGATCATATTAGAAACTTTGTAGAAGAAAATGAGCATCATTTGTCTAGAAAAGATTTTGCACTAATGGCAAAGCAAAAATATCAGGGAGATAAGTTAGCAGCGTGTTTCACAATGTTGGATCGTAGACCGTTAAAGCATGAATTTATTAAAAGCCTAATCTTGCAAAACTCGAAGCATTATGAGTTCTCAATGTTCAAAAAGGATATTAAAAATGAAAATATTTGATATGTGGCACGATTCTTTAGAACAATTTGGAATAGTATTTATAGAACTTCTCCCTATACTAACAATAATTCTTTTAGTATTATTTTTGATTTATATAATCATCTAATAAGGAAATTAAATGAACAAAAAAGATTTTATAGCATTAGCTGATATTATACGCAAACCAAGATCAGGATTTAGACAGCTTCGCAATTCAACTATTATTGATGAACTAGCAGATTTTTGTGAATCTAGAAACCCTAAATTTGATCGTAAAAAGTGGATAGCATATTTACATGGGGAATGTGAACCAAATGGTGGAAAAATAGAATGAGATATCGTAAAGATGAGCATAAAGAATTGCCTTGGCTACCTATAAATGAAAATGATCCGATGGTGTGTTCATCAATCTATGATGTAGATGAATTTGAAGAACATGCAATAGAAATGGTAAAAGCATTTTGTAAGAATATGAAGGGTATAGAACTTTATCGTGAACCCAAAATTTCTAATGAATGGTTTAATCTATTTTTAAGTTGGTTACACTAATGAATGAAATGAAAGAAGCTAATGAATCTATGTTGAAAACTTTCGATTTGTTTAAAAGACAAATAATCGGAATAGGTCCAGATATAGATGATAGTATTATGCAAAATCTAAGGATAGGATATCACGCCCAACCAACCCCATTGCAACATCTGTGTTCTTTTGCAAAGAAAGATAGGCAAGTGTCAGTGACACCATTCGACCCGCAGATATTAGGTTCGGTGGAAGATGTGTTAAAGGAACACGGATTTGAAGCTTATAAATTCTCTAAAAATACAATCATGGTCAATATTCCTATTGCGTCTGGCGAAGTCTTAAAGAAAATTAAAGCCCATAAAGATAGATTGGCCGAAGAAGCTAGGGTCGCTATCAGAAACACAAGAAGAAAATATAGAACAAAAGAAAATGATAAAGAAGTTCAAGACTTAACTGATTATTATATCAAAGCTATAGATAGGATGGTAGAATCATGAAAGATATAACAGAAATTGTAAAATATCTAGAAACATATATTGAAAAAAATTATGGAAGAGAAATGCAAGAAGATGAAATAGTGTACGATAGATTCGGCGGGAATATGGATGACGCCTTTCATGGTGGAGTAGAATGCGGAGAAGTTATTTTTGCTAAACATCTTCTGTCTCTATTAGAAAAATAATATGAGAATAAGTCGCAAATTTAAAGTAGAAATAGAAAGATTCGAAAGATGCTCTACTATCCAACCGTTCACCAGAACGGAAGAAGGATTGCAACAGTTTTTCTTGAAAGAGAGTAAAGGCATTATTCCCGAAAATCCAGATTCATATTACGAGATTTTACTAAATGGTAAAAAGTGGTGGGAATGGACTCTGAACTATATAGCAGAACAATATGTCAGCAAAGACATGTGGTTCGGATGGGCTATATTGAAAGAAGATTACAAAAACGATCCATCCGGGTATAAACAAATAAGACAAAGAGTTAAGCCTGTAGCTAAGAAATTTTCTTCTCGATTCAATATTAACGAAGAAGATTTTGAAAGAATATGGAGAGAAGATAATTAAAGTAATGCTTATAAAAGTTAAGCATATAAACGAAGACGTTAAAAACGCTTTAGATTGCGCAGGTTGGATTTTAGAGCAGGAACGTCCCAACTGTCCGGAAATTCCGGATCGTTCAATGGCGCAAATTTACAGATTTTTGAGAACCCGTTTAAGCGGGTTGGCGTATAAGATACATATTGTACGGAAGTTTGTGCATTTACTAGGACAAAAATGCACGACAAGGAAAGGATACACTTGAGCTATTCAAGTCGAACGAATCCCAATAAATTTTCAACAGCAAAGGGCCGAATTCAAACTCTGATGGTCCCAATGCCAGTTGAGCCGCTGACAAACCAATGTGGAGTATATCCTTCGGGATTGATGGCTGCATTGGGCGGTGATAGGATTGGGTGTGCCAAATCGTCCCCGACGAAAAATCCAGAAGTATTTGACCGACCAATACTCTGGTCCGAGAAAACCCGGAATAGCGCTGGCAAGTCCGTACAAGATTATAGTCTATCTCTGTATAGTAAAGAGATTTAAAGACTAAATCTAATAGGATATTAGATTTGATAGGTATAATGGGCGGATTGCGCGCCGACATTTATAATTCAAATCAAATACGTGCTATGCACGTTGCAAGACCGAAAATAAGTTTGGTTGGAGATTGAAATGATAAATCAAGAACTAATAACTTGGTGTTGGATAGTTATGGTCTTTTCTGTGAGTCTATGGGTTATACTTGATACTTGTGGGGATGATTAATGAATAAAAAGAATGCTCATATTAAAAAGCTTCTAAAGGATATAGACGAGCAACGCAATACCCCCTACGAAAGAGATATACTTTGGTCTATTCATTATGATATAAAAGACTTGTTAGAGAAATTGACTGGTGGAGATGAATATCCAAATAACTTTTCTAAGAAAGAAGCAAAAGAACATATGATTCAAATGTTTGAGTATCTTGTAAAGGATGCAAAATGAAAAAATTATCTTCTAGTCACAAAAGAAAGATAAAGATGATACCACAATTAGGTAACTTGAATCTTGTTCAAGAATATCATAATTCTTCTGTCAAATGTCACGACTGTCTTAAAGAGGATGGGTTTCCTACGTATAATATATTCGAATACAATATGAAACTAGAAGAAGAAATTCTTAGAAGGATGAACTAAATGTGCGATTGTTGTGGTGATTTTCATTATAGTGAACTTAGATGTTCTGTTAATGATTTAGAAAAAGTTATTACTAAATTAAGAGATGATGCCTTGAAGGAAGCTGATAAATTAATGTCTCAAGAGAAAAAAGTCGATACACTTCACGCAGTAGATACTGGATTTCAATCGGGTAGAGTTTCTGCCTTGGATGAAGTTTTAGAACTTTTGGATAGACTATAATGAATTGTTGTTTTTGTAAACAAGAAATAAAATTTAACGAGACTATCTATAAGATAGTTCCGTGTATGATTCTCGACAATTTCAAGATAGAATACAATTTTACAAAAGAGAATCAATATTGTCATTTAGAATGCCTATCTGATAATAAGCAACAAGACGACACAGTACAGAGAAACAATATACTCGATTTACTGGCGATATAATAAATGAATGTAAAACTTAAAAACGTGTTCAACCAGAATGGTTTGGTTATAAACAAGTCTATATCTAATTCTTCTAACAATTTTAGGAAGCTTCCATCATTCGTGTGTGATTATCTTGTGTCTCAATTAGTTGATGGATCGAATATTGATTCTGGAATCTTAAAGATAAATAAGATCATAGAAGAAAACTTCATAGATTCTGATAAGAAAGAGTTGGTCAAGAGTAGGATTAGAGAACTCGGCAGATATTCATTTATAGGAAATGTTCAATGCAGGTTTGACCAGAATAAGAATGAGTATTTCGCATCTATCAATGTATTGGAAGACAATAATGTAAGAATCGCTAAACCAATATTGGATAAATATGGAGATACTTTACTGACAACAGGGTGTTTCGGTAGCGTGTCCGTTGCTTATGATCCTAACTTTCTAATTAAAAAGAAGAATTATCCATTCATTATCACAGACTTTATACCTTTTCAGGTAACAAATATAAATCATAATTCGTTTATAGAGAAGAGAAGAGAGTTTTCAACCAACGAGTGGATTGATATTATCATAAATAGTGTAGGATTTAATCCGGAACATCTTTCAAAAGAACAGAAGATGTTGTATATATGTAGACTTATACCATTCGTAGAATGTAATGTCAATATGGTAGAATTGGGCGGCACTGAAACCGCTAAGACGCATCTTTATAGAAATATAAGTCAGTATGGTCTAGTCTTATCTGGTTCTAGCGTCAGCGTGGCTAGTCTATTCTACAACAAGTTAAGAAGAAGTGTCGGAGCAATCTGTAAAAAGGATTTTATAGTATTTGATGAAATATCTGGAACTAAGTTCGATAATGAAGAACTCATCAATATGATGAAGGATTATCTTAACTCTGGTAAGTTCTCAAGAGATAAGACGGAGCTAACGGCTACTTGCTCTACGGTTTTCATAGGTAATATAGATAGCGATAGAGAAAAGGGTGAAGTCAAGGGTTACTATCACCACTTGTTTATCCCGTTACCAGCAAAGATAAGGAACGATAGGGCTTTTCTAGACAGAATCCACGGATACATCCCCGGCTGGAAACTCCCAAGAATTACCATGTCTAGCCTGTCTAGTGATTACGGATTTATGGCCGACTATATTGGGGAGATATTTCATAGATTAAGAGATATAGATTATACTGATGTTGTTAAGTCCAGAATTAAGTTTGCAGATATTGGTTTCAGGAATCAACAGGCCGTAACAAAATTAAGTAGCGCTCTTATCAAAATCATTTATCCGAATAAGGTCTTGACCAAGCAAGAATTGGTAGAGGTTGTGAATATAGCTATAGGCTTAAGGAAGCTAGTATTAGATCAGCTTGCGATAATCTCTCCGGGAGAATTTAGTAATACAAGTATCAAATATGAGGTATTAGATGTTTAAATCTATGCAAGACGTTCATAAGGCCATACAAGATTTTAGAGCGTATAGATCAAGGTATCCCAATGTTATATTTGTATCAAAAAACAATAAGCTAGATTTCTTGGAGATGGTATTCAATAGCCCATTCTATAATGATAAACCTATAATACTTCAAAATATTGAAGAGATAAATATATTTGGGCTGCAAGTAAAATTCACAGAATCTCTTGATGGTGTAGATTATATGAGAGAATTTGATAAGTCTGGAGCTTGGATGTTCGATGATGTTTATACTGAAAGTTATTATCCTGAGTTAAAGTCTAAAAAGTTTATTCTTGAAAAACCAAAAGAGATTAAGAAATATGATCCTGTAGTCAAAAAGAAAAGGAAGATTATTTTATGACACTATCTATAAAAATGGATACCAACAATCTATTGAAGCTAAGGGATCAAATAAATTATACATTAAGTGAAAGTATCAGGAAAACTTGTTGGGAGTATGATAATAAAGCTGGCAGTATTAGTGCTGAAATAGAAATTGTAAATGAGGACATTTCAAATGAACAAAGGGATGCAAGCGTTCGTAGATAAAATGTGGAAGTGGGGTTCTGAAGTAAAACCGGAAAAGGTCATTAGAAAAGAAGAGCGAATAAAAAAACAAGCCAAGAAAATTCTTGAAAGACTCGCAATGATAAAAAGGGTCAGAAGATATAATGATATGATTTCTTTAGAGTTGGATGCGTCTAAACTGTATGTACTTGTTGATGAATACGATGAGTATATTTTAAAGGGTGAATAATGTTAAAGTTCGGAACAGCACCATTTCTAGAATGTAGTAGTAAAGGAGACAAGCGATTTAGCGCTTTCTACGCGAGATTATCCGCTTATAACTTTGCGAGTATAGAAGAAATATATCAAGCCGCAAAGAAATTTGAGGGTGGATTTACCGGACTATCTATTATGCAGGCCAAGGGCCGTAAGCCAATAAACCAAGATGCTTGTAAAGAATTGTATAGTAATCTATGGGATTCTTATTTTCATCAAGAACCACAACTATTAGAAGTTATCAAACAATTTAATGGCTTCTCCGATATCTATGGTCAAGTCGGTCACTGTTGCCAAGCGGAAGAAATTTATAGGATTAGATTCAATGGATAATATCTGTTACTTATGCCATCAAAATCCGGGAGTAGAATGTCTCGGCAGAAGACCGGATGAAAAAACTAAGTGTAAACAATGTTTATATAAATATATGGTTTCAGAAAATGTTAATGAAGCGATTCATCAATTAAATATGATAAATCAAATGGTACAAGAAAATCGTATAGATGAAGCAAGAGAATTTGTTAATGTATTCCAAAAGTTTGATGAATATGCGTGGAAATTTTACGAAAGTAGATTAAACTATTAAGGATTACAATGAAAAATAAAAAGACTGTGTTTCTCGATCTTGATGGTGTATTAGTTGACTTATTTACTGGTATAGAAAAGAAGTTTGGGCTTACCAAAGGATTTTTGGCTAGAAAACCATATCTTTGCAGACCGAATTCTATGGACCTAGCTAATAAGTTAGGAATGACGGAAGAAGATTTTTGGGGAACAAAAGCTAATAGTATAGAATTCTGGGAAAATTTGCCTAAATACGATTGGTCTGATGATTTGATCATGGCTTTATTTAGTAATGAAAATATTGAAGACTGTTATGTATTAACAGCGCCATCCAAAATTTGTCCAGCATGTTCTAGTGGGAAAGTAGCTTGGCTAAATAAACATTATCCATTTTTTGTAAAGAGTGGGAAGTTGATCATATCTACTAATAAGAGTTTGCTTGCCGGGGAAAACAGAATCCTTATAGATGATACGGTCAAAAAAGTTTGGGGCTTCCATGAAGCGGGTGGTGAAGTTATGCTATGGCCGCAAATTTATAACAAAGATGCCTTCACTATGAAGGATAAAAAAATCCTAAGACCCAAGAGTGTTGTACAGGCTATCAAAATGATAAAGGAACTATAGTATGGAATTCTTAGTAAAATTTAAACAGCTTTCACAACTAAATACAGATGTATTAGAACATCTTAAACCATTCATGGAATTATATAAAAAATATGATAATGGATTTGCAAGAGTTGATTATCCAGAAATAAAGATAGAAGATGGGTCTATTTATTTCGGTGGCGACGAATATTATTGCGGCGGTATTGAAAGTCATGGACAATATTTTGTTCCAGAATTATTTAGTAAAGATTTACAGTATTTTGAAAATCATTTGATATCTCAAAGAGATTTGAAAATAGAAACTGAAAAATTAGCAAAAGAAAAACAACAACAAGAATGGGAAGAGTCTCAAAGGAAACAATATGAATGTCTCAAGAAGAAGTTTGAAAATACTTAAAAATCCTCTCACCTATTTAATAATTATTGGTATATTTATAGGTGGTTTTATAGGCGACTGCATTTATAATGAAATAGATAGAGAAACAAATCATCCGTGTGAATATTATTATCCATATAAAATTGTTAATGGATTTATATATGAAGATAAAGATTTTTTCTCATCTAGCACAAAATATTTTATCACATTAAAGGGTAAGAGAAGAGGTTTAGACGAAGCATGTGAATGTAATTTGCGAGTAACCGAGCAAAAATACTACGAATTAATAGAGAAATGGAGACATTAATGAGTCAGCATGAATGCCCTGTTATCTCAATTAAACTAGAGCGTCATCCAGATGCAGATTCGTTGAGTCTTATTAAATACAATGGATTCACTCTTGTTGTAAAAACTTCTGATTGGGAAAACGAATCTATTGGTGTTCATATACCAGAAGATTACGTCGTTCCTGATACGGAGCAGTTTAAGTTTTTGGGGGATAACAAACGAATTAAGCCAAGAAAATTTAGAGGAATTTGGTCAGATGGCATTATGATCAAAGCACCACCCGGATCAGTAGTGGGTCAGAATGCGATGTATGAACTTGGGATCAAAAGGTATGAACCAGAAATGGAAGTAACTTTTAACGGAGATAATGAATCTGGCCCACCGGGATACTATCCCAAATATGATGTAGAAGGATATAAAAAATACGCTGATTGGTTTCATACCAATATCTATAACACTGAACTAGGAATTTATCAGAATGAAATAGTTGTGTGTACTGAAAAGATACACGGAGCTAATGCTAGATTTGTTTGGCAAGACAATAGAATGTGGTGCGGGAGTAGGACTAATTGGAAAGCCCTGTCAGAGAAAGACCCTTGGTGGAAAGCGTTGAGTCAAAATCCTTGGATAGAAGTTTGGTGTAGGGAGAATCCTGAACTCGTTTTGTATGGTGAAATATTTGGTCAAGTCCAGAATCTAAAATACGGGTGCGAAACCAATCAAATTAGGTTTGCGGTATTCGATATTCTATCTGGTCGTACATGGTTAAATCATGATGAGGCTAGGGATTTGGGTCCAGAACTATTTTGGGTTCCAGAAATTTATAGAGGTCCGCTTGATCTAGATAAAATTCTAGAACTTATTGAAAAAGATAGCGTAGTAGGCGGTAGTGGTCATCTTATGGAAGGTTGTGTTATATCCCCTATTATTGATAGAGAAACCGAAAAGGGTGACAGAGTTAAGCTAAAACTAGTAAGTAAAAGATACTTTGAAAAGAATGGGTATTAAATGCAATTTTTAGTAGAAGACCTTGTTTTTGAAGACGATATTAAAACTCTAATATCTGTTTTGAAAAATAAAAAGATTCCCTACAAAGTTTTCAACAAAGGCGCTGTAAATTCTTCATACGCCCACCTAGACACTTGTACAGAGAAAACGTTTTGTTATGGCTCTCTAGAGTTTATTAGAAAAATCAAGGAACTCAACAATCCTAACCTTATTACGTCCTGCACAATAGAAAATTACGATTGGAGAATTTATTATCAAAAGTACAGAGGATTTCCCAATAATCTTTTCAATTGGAATTTTTCTATTATAAAATGTAGAGACCTTGAAGATAAATGCTTCTTCCATCCGAATAACAATCTATTTGTTAGACCAGCAGTTGGTTATAAGCCAAATGGATTTTGTGGAGGGGTGTATACTCCTAAAGATTTAGACTATATCAATTCTTGTTTTGGTAGAAATGATGAATTAGTAGTAGCACCAGTTAAGCATATAGACTTCGAATATAGATTAATATTCAACAAGGATAAATACATAACTGGTTGTCAGTATAAAACATTTTGTGAAAAAACAAATTACTTAGGATTTGATCCTGATAAATATGTTCCAGAAGTTATAGTATATTTGGCTGAAAGGATGATCAAGAGTTCTTATTGGTATCCTGATGATTTATTTGTTGTAGATATAGCAAAGAATAAAGAGGGGACATTTTTGTTAGAAATAAATGCGTTAAGTACATCGGGATGGTACGATTGTAATTACTCGTTAATAATTGATGAGATTAAGGAGACTTATGACTAGATTTGTTACAGAAGCTGAAGTTAAGCTAGTAGGTAGACCAGTGATAGATATTAATGGTCTAACAGCATTTTTGGACGACCACGATCTTGAGTGGCCAGAATTTCAAAATAAGCTAGACTCGAACCAAGATTTGGGTGACAGGGATGGCGAATGGCTAATCGAAATGGCGGGACGAACATGTTACATGTCTTGGCCTCAAAAGGGTTCAGAAGCTAAAAAGGGTCGGTCTCACGATGATCATATCAAACATCTTATAGAGGTTCAACATGGTAGTGTACTAGAACATATCAATTTGAATTTTGAAATCTGGAATGTCTCTCGTAGTTTGACTCACGAATTAGTCAGACACCGCGCTGGTATGGCTTATAGTCAATTGAGCCAAAGATATGTAGATGAAAGTGATACAGATTTCGTAATTCCGCCAGCTATTCAAGAATTAGGTGCGCAGAAACCAGAAGTGTTAGAAGAATATAGGGCTTACCTAAGCAAGACAGTAGAATATTATAAGGTTCTGACGGATCATTTGAACGGCATGTATGCCACCATTGAAGATAAAACAGAGCGTCGAAAGAAAGCCAGAGAAGCAGCTAGAAGTGTACTGCCTAACGCCACAGAGACTAAGTGCTTTACCACTTTTAATGGCCGGGCTATCAGACACTTTATTGAAATGCGTGGTTCACTGGCGGCAGACGCAGAGATTCGTTGTCTTGCTATAAAGTTGTTTAGAATTGTTGATGCGGAGTTTCCACTATTGGTTCATGGAATTACCGTAGAAAAATCTCCAAGCGGGATAGAATATATAGAATCGAAGTTTAGGAAGGTGTAATGACTAAGTTTTTTGAGTGTTATTGTTATAGCCCAGAGCATACTCTTAAGTTCTCGTATGACGAAATTGATAAAGAATTATATACAGAAATATTCCTTTGTCAATATAGAAATTTCATTAAACGGGCTTGGGTTGCTATAAAATACGTTTTTGGTTACAAATGTAAGTATGGTCATTTCTGCTGCTTCACTTTTAAAGACGCAGATTTGCCACAATTTAGGGATATGTTAATTGAGATTACGAAGAAGAATAACTAGTTCTTACTACAACTATTACTATAAAAGTAAAGTAAAGCTTTTATTCCAGATAGTGGCTGGTTTCAAGTATAAAAACCCTGATGAACTCATGGCTATAGCCAAAGTTAAGCTACTTTATGCTATGATTTATTATAATAATCAATTGGGGTCTTTCAATAATTATTTATACAGAACAGTCCACGGAAATATCTTGAAATACATAAGACGAGAGAAGAATTTGTGTAAAAACATATATGATAATACCGTTTCTTCAATCGCTAAGGATGGCTCGCAAGACGACAGTATATTCATTGCGGAAATGCTAGAAAAACTGACGGATAGAGAAAGAAATATACTAGTCATGTATTACTTAGAAAACAATACTCTTAGAGAAATATCTGAAAAGTTAGACATATCTAGCAACTGTGTATTCACAAGTAAGAACAAAGCAATTAAAAAGATAAGAGAAACTTATGCTTCTTAGAAAAGAAACGGAAAAGAGATTGGCTCAAATCCACAGATTTTCTTAAACTTTTGGAGAAATAGTATGAAAAATTTTATTTTTATGTTTATGGTCCTGTCACTTTGCCTAACTTCTTTTGGGTGTGCTTCGGTTAAGAAAAAGATTGGAGAAGCTGTAGTAACTAATATTGTAGAACATCATCCAGAACAAATACAACAAACTGTAAAGCAAGTTACAAGAATGATGCTCAAGGATTCAGAACTCACTCAAGATCAATACAAGAATATAGTAGTATTTTTGGGTAATTGTAAAGACTTGTGCCAAAATCCCGCAGAATACACCTTGACACAAGCACAAGAATTGATTGATAATTTGAACGATCCACAAATCCAGATGTTTGCTGTTGCTCTACTGAACTTTGTAAATAAATATATAGAAACAGAGGATTCTACGAATGTGGGAAACAAGCTTGCCGTACTAGCACTAAACGGTGCGATAGAGGCCGTGAACGAAAAGATTGACAAGTAATTTTAGAAAGTAGTAAAGTATGAGCAATATAAAACTATTTTGCTTGATATCTCTATTGACAGCTTTTATAGGGATTAATCTTACAAAAAGTGAGACTAAGCAAGCAGACCCAATTCAGATTAAAAGAGAGCAACTTATATGGCCAACAGTAATGATAAAATCACCAGAACCAACGTTTGGGTCTGGCACAATAATAGATAAGAAATGTGATAATGGTAAATGCAAATACTATATCTTGACTGTTAAGCATATAACTGATGATAGAAATATTGTTCAAAAATATCGCCCAAAAGATTTTATCACAGGGGCTAATAGAGATATTGTTATTGAAGGAAAGTTCGAAGTCACATTATATACTTTTAACGGCAAAGTTGACAGAAAAGTAATCGCAAAATTTGAAGACGAGATAGAATCCGATGGTATTGATGCCGGGATTATATCTTTTGAATTAGATGAAGATTTGTGCAATATAGCAAAAATAGCCGATGATAATATATTTGGTAGTTTGAATAATCTTGTTGATGTTTACATGTCTGCTTGTCCGTTAAGACAAAATCCTGTAATGACAATGGGGAATATATCTGATATTGAAGATGATACTGGACAAATTATTTCATCTGGAAATGCAGCATTTGGTTCTAGTGGTGGAGGATTGTATACGAAAGTTGGCGAAGACTATTATCTGATCGGTGTATTGACGGGTATAGGAAAAACCGAAGACAATCGTTACGCATTTAGTTTTTTGGTAACTTCTACTTCGGTAAAATCCATTAGAGATTTTCTAACAAAAAATGGAATTTAGGATATAATAGGTATGGAACGAATCAATTGGGACGACTACTTTATGGTCATGGCTTTTTGGGCGTCAAAACGCAGCCCTGATGAAAGCACTAAATGCGGATGTGTCCTAGTAAATAAAAATAATCAGATAGTGGGATTAGGGTACAACGGATATCCGAGAAAAGTTGACGAATCAAAAATGCCAAAAGAACGTCCAGAGAAATACCCTCCCATTTTACATTCAGAGGAAAACGCGATTCTAAATTGTTCTTCAAGCCTAGAAGGTGCGACAGCGTATATAACTGGTCCACCATGTATTCATTGTTGGGCGCATATTATTCAAAAAGGCATAACTAAAGTTGTGTATGGTCCAGTGACAACATCTAAGGTCGGCTTGTATGCCGATTCTAAAGTAGACTCATTACCACAAGTTGTTCGCGATATGCTAGAAAATCATTTTATAGAAGTGGTAAGATGGTCTCCTGAAAATAAAATTCTTTTAATGCAAGAATCTGCTTCAATACAAGATTTCATAGGAAAAAGTTAATGAATCCATATAGTCCAGAAGGTTTTTCTCTACAAATATTTAAAGATAGATACGCCATTCATGAAAGTGAAGAATTTCAAGATGCTTGCCAAAGAGTTGCTAACTTTATAGCAAGCGCTGAAGATGGTGATAAAATCAAACATTTCGCGGATAGATTTTTCGATATTCTAAACACTAATAGATTTAGTCCCGGTGGAAGAATTTGGCGTGGTGCTGGACGTAAGAAGTCTGCTATGTTGAATTGTTTTGTTATTCCTTCGGAAGATTCCAGAGAAGGTTGGGGTCAGCTACTTAGTGATGTTACGATCATAAGTGGTCTGGGTGGTGGAATAGGAATATCGTTTGATAATATTCGTCCAAGAGGGGCAGAAATAAAGGGTACTGGTGGAGTCGCAACTGGTGCTGTGTCCCTTATGAAAATAGTGAATGGTGTTTGTAACGAACTAAGAGAGGGTGGTGGTAGGCGATCAGCTTTAATGTTCTGCCTATCTTACAATCATCCTGATATAGAAGAATTTTTGCATGTCAAACTAGATAAAAAAGAACTTAACAACGCGAATATAAGTATATTGGTTGATAACACTTTCTTCGATCTTCTTAAGAAAGATGAAGATATAGAGTTGAAGTGGCAAGGTAAGACGGTAAAGACTATTAAAGCCAAGTGGCTGTACGATAAGGCCGTAGAGAACTCTTTGATAACTGGTGATCCCGGTTTCCTGAATATAGGAAATGCAGAAGAATATAATAACCTGTATTATTGCAGACAGTTCACTTCTACCAATCCGTGCGGAGAACAGTTTTTAGCGCCATACTCGATTTGTTGCTTGGGAAACATAGTTTTATCTTCTCACGTAGACAAAGATGGGGAAATAGACTGGTCATCTTTGGACGATACGATTAGGTTGGGTGTCAGATTTTTAGACAATGTTCTAGATAAAAACGATTTCCCGTTGCCTATCATAAAAGATTTTTCCCAAAAGGAAAGAAGAATAGGTCTCGGTGTTATGGGGTTACACGATACCCTTCTAAGGATGGGTGTCAAGTATTCTTCCGATAAGGCTTTGGAAGTTACAGACTCCATAATGAGTTTCATCAAGAAAAAGGCTTACGAAGCAAGCATATTTCTTGCTGTGGAAAAAGGTCAGTTTCCACTTTTAGATAGAAACAAATTTATAGAAAGTGGATTTTGTAAAAAGTGTCTAACTCCGGGTTTGAGAAAAAAGATTTTAGAGTATGGCATAAGAAACTGTTTCATACTAACTTGTCCACCAACAGGAACAACTAGTATAGTAGCTGGTTGTAGTTCTGGTCTTGAGCCTATGTTTGCGCCAGTATACAGAAGAAATTTCAATACACACAAAGATTTTCATTCCGAAATGACTAATCAATCAAGCGAAATAGTAGTTCATCCTCTTTTGAAGGAATTCATAGAGCAAAATAAGGATTACTCTCACTTTGAGGGTGCGCACGAAATATCGCCAGAACAACACTGTAGAATGCAAGAAGTCTGCCAGAAGCACATAGACAACGCTGTTAGCAAAACAATCAATTTACCGTCTAGCGCTACTGAAAAAGATTTGTCCGAAATAATCTCTAAGCACATCAAAAATTTAAAGGGTATGACTATATATAGGGATGGTTCAAAAGGGGAAAGTCCGGTTATGCCCTTATCATTAGACGAAGCTAAAGAACACATCAATAAATGTAAGATAGAAAATAGTGACAATTCTTGTCCCGGAGGGAAGTGTAACCTTGAGTAAAGAAATAAACAAACTTCAACAAGCTATAGATGCCGTTTCTAAACATGGCAGCATAAGTGCCGCTGCAAAAGCCTTGGGTATTCCAAGAAAGACTCTAAGTACCCAATATAACAAAGCTATGGATAAAGGATTTGTGTCTGGCGCACCTATGCTTACTCCGGATCAAGAAATTGGATTGGATAGTAAGCTAAAGTCTGTCTCTAAAGAAAAAAGAGACCTTCAGAAAAAATATGATGAACTACTGAAAGTTCTTGAGAGTAAAACTGGCGAGCTAGATGCTGTAAGTAGATTCGCAACTATTGCAAACTCTTTGGAATTCGACAAGATCAAAATTATCTCTGATAATAAACCTTCAGAAAGTACCGCCGTTATACTCTGTTCAGACCTTCATTACGAAGAAACGGTAGACCCAAAGACAGTAGACGGACTGAATGAATACAATATAAGAATAGCAAAAGAGCGTTTCGATAAAGTATTCCAAAATGGCCTAAAGCTAATAGAAATGTCTAGAAGTAAATCCACCATAGACAACCTAGTTCTATGGCTAGGTGGAGATTTAATAACTGGATACATTCACGAAGAACTCATGGAAAATAACGCTATGAGTCCGATTGAAGCGTCAATAGACGTTTACAAGATGTGCGTGTCGGCTATAGACTTCCTAGTAGAACACGGTGGATTTAAGAAAATCACAGTAGTCACAAGTGTTGGTAATCACTCACGCACGACAGAAAAGATCAGAATATCGACCGCTGTGGAAAACAACTTCGAGTGGCTTATCTACAACTTCCTAGTCACACATTATGAGAAATCCGAGAAGGTTCAGTTTAAGCTTTCAAGAGGATATTTCAACTATCTAGATATATATGGTTATTCTATTCGTTTTCATCATGGCAACTATATTAGATATGGTGGTGGAGTGGGCGGGATTAGCGTACCAATTAATAAAGCAATAGCACAATGGAATCAAGGGAAATTTGCCGATCTGGATGTTTTCGGGCATTGGCATCAGAGACTATCTAGTAAAAACTTCGTAGTCAACGGGTCAATAATTGGTTATGCTCCGTATGCAATGTCTATAAAGGCGGCGTTCGAAAAACCACAACAATCATTTTTCCTAGTCCATCCAGCATGGGGAAAGACAGTAGAAGCCCCGATTTTTGTTGATTAATAAATGATATTCAATATCATAACTTATTGCAGCAAAAATTATTATCCAAGGTTTATGAAAACCGTAAAATCTTGGTCCGATCAATCCTGCGTCAACAAGATATATGTGTATACAGATTTTCCTGCTCCTAAAAACGAAAACGACAAATTGGTATTCAAAAAGTTTTTCAAGGAATCAGAAGAATTTGGAGAAAACTGTTCTAGAAAAGTGAAGTGCTTAATAGATTATTTTTCCAATTATATAACAAAAGATAAACAAAATGACAATTTTATATTTCTAGACGTTGATTGCCTAATAGTAGATGATATATCTCATATCTTCAATAAAGACTTTTATATTGCTGTCACAGTTTATTGGGAATTGAAAGATAAATTCAAAACCAATAATGTTAGTTCCGGTTTTGTAGCAATTAAGAACAACGTAAAATCACTAAGCTTTTTGTTGCAATGGGAAAAACAACAGGAAGTGCATGGACGAGAATCTCCATGTCGAGACCAAAAATCCTTATCAGAAACGATAACTAAACTCAAAACAGAAAAAGAATATAAAATTATATTGTTAGACTCAAACAAATACAACTGTCATCCTTATTCGGGGAATATAGGGTACGTCAAGGAATGGTACGAGAGAATAAGAAAGAACAAGCCACACGTATTACATTTCTCGTCTGGCACAATAAATCATCAAGAAATAATTGATGAAGCTTTAGGAGTATTGGATGCATAAATTCAATAAAATAGGTGTTGTTGGCTCTAGATCATTTAATGATTATCACTTCATGAAGAAGATGTTAGACAATTTTATTGTGAAAGAATCAATAATTAGTGGTGGCGCAATCGGGGCAGACAAATTGGCTAAAAGATATGCTATAGATCATAGTATTCCAATTAAAGAATTTTTACCAGATTGGACTAGACATGGTAAAGCCGCTGGCCCGATTAGAAATAAGATAATAGTAGATAATTCTGATGCTATAATAGCATTTTGGGATGGAAAATCAAAAGGCACTAAAAGCACAATAAGTATAGCAAAAGAACAAGGTAAGAAAGTTTTCGTATATTGGAATAGTTAAATGAGTGAAGTGCATAAAAGTTGGATGACATGCAGGCCGTGCAATAGCGACAAGAAAACAATAAGACTTCTGTGGATAGATTATTACCCAGAAGGTCATAGGCATTATGATGATCATGTGTGTTTAGAGTGCGGAGCATACGCTAGTCAGCCCGGAAGTTCTTTGTGTGAAGAATCTCTCCTGTCCTATAGAAAGAAATATGGTGGGGTATTGAATGGGTAATTTAGAACAAGTATTCGCGTGGTCTGAATCTCGCGTGAAAACGTTAAGAGAATGCGCCAAAAGATATCATTTGAATTATCATACTAGCTGGAATGGCTGGTTGCCAAATGCATCAGATGAACAAAAACAAGCATATAGATTAAAGAATCTAACCACATTCCCTATGTTCGTTGGAACGGTAGTTCATAATGTCATAGAAGATGCAATAAAAGATTTTAGAAGATCGGGTATATGGCCTACTGTAGAAGATTCAAAAAAAGAGGCTATTGAACTTTTAAGAAAAGGATGGGTAGAATCCGCTAATAAACAATGGAAAAAAGAAGCTAAGAAAACCAATTTCTTTGAACATTATTATAATGAAATTCCGCCTAAAAATAAGCTTGAAGATTACAAATTTAAGGCTTTAAGATGTATAGATGCTTTTTACAAGTGTTATATCTTTGATCTTATGTCATCTTTAAATGATGATGACTGGATTGAGGCAGAAGAATTCCAAAAGTTTTCCCTGAAAGGCGGGGAAGAAGTTTCAGTAAAACTTGACTGTGCTTTTAGGCATGACGGTAAAGTTTATATTGTGGATTGGAAGACCGGAAAACCGAACAAAGACATAGTGGATCAAGTAGTAACATATAGTATGTACGCGATTAAAAAGGGGTGGGTAAAAGATGTGTCGGACATAATCATAATTCCTGTGTTCCTCTCGTCTTTTGACGATGATCCTACTGCATCATTACCTATTTTAGAGATAACTAAGAAGCAGATAGAAAGACAAGTTGCAATTATCAAGAAAGAATATCCGATTTTGGTCGAAGCACATAAGAATAAAGATGATGAAGATTATTTTGAAAAGACAACAAATACAAGCAAATGCCGATATTGCCAATTTAAGGAAATTTGTTTTCCGAATGGAATGAAATAATGGATGAGGTTTTGTTGCGTTGTGACGGTGGAATAAGAAATGGTAAAATGGCATTAGGGTATCTTGCTTTTAATCCACAAAACGAAAAAGAGGTTATTTTCCAAGGTGCTAGAAAATGTGGTTCCAATGGGACTTCTAATGTCGCTGAATATAGAGCGCTTATAGAAGGTCTTACAAGATGCGTAAAAGAGGGTGTTAAGATAGTCCATGTAATACTGGATTCTCAATTAGTGGTTAAGCAAGTAACTGGACACTTTAAGGTAACTAATCCAGAGCTTAAAACGCATTGCGACAAAGTTCTTGAGTTACTAGAACAATTTGAAGACCACAGTATGAAATGGGAGCCTAGAAGCCATAATAAACTAGCTGATAGATTGGTCAACAACATATTCGAAGGTAGAAAAAATGCTAAAAGAAAAAAATAATCTTTGGTTAGTCAATTTTATGACACTATGTATGGTATTAGTCACTCTACCCAAAGCTTTATGTATAATTGGATGTGTAGCTAAAGATGGTATTAGAGCAGAAGCTAAGATAGCTTCTGTAGAAGATAATCTTAATAGTTTAGAGAAGCTTTTAGAAAATAAGGTCGATGCGGAAACTATAGAAGATTTCAAACAAGAAATCAATCAAAGCGTTCTAGAATTAAGGAATACTGTCAATAACTCCGGTGTTATCAAATATGGCGGGGCTGGATGGGTTGTGTTAGGAATGGGTGTTATTACTCTCATATTCCTGATAGTTATAACTGGACTTATAAAATATTTCCTAAAGTCAAGAAGTAGCAACAATCTTTTAAGCTTAGTAACTAAAGCCGTAAGTAAGGCCGATCCAGATACGCAAAGAAAAATCAAAGACTTGATAGAATACGAAACCGGGAATGGTGGACCCTTTAACGTCAAGCACAAGCAATTGTTATCGGACTTTGTATCCAAAAATGGAACATTCGCTAACGAAAAATAAAACGATTTATTGGTATAATATGGCAGAGTTCGTTTACGATCCTAATTGTCCCTATTGTAAAGGGACTGGACAAGTTCCTATGTTGATTCGTTCTAAACCTTGTTTAGATTGCAAAAAAAATTATACAACAGAAACAAGAAGCGATAACGAAATAATAATCTTGGAAGAAGATTTCGGAGATAAGATTTAATGATGGGTCTTAAAAACAGAGGAACTAAAAACGTAAGTTGTCCACAATGCGGGAATGGTTTGGTGGATTTTCAAATAACCAAGTCTAATGAAGATTTGATAGACGAGAATATAAGTCCTATCACAACTATTGCAAAAGTAATTTGTGGTAAATGCAATATAACTTCAGAAGAAGTTACGGTTAAGGGTCAATTCTTTGTTGGCGCTGGGCAAGATAATGTGTTTCTTGACGTTGCCGATGGAGCTAAGGGTGAAATGGTTATCACAGCAAGGTTCAAGAAGTATGGATAAGAAAGATTTGAATATAGATAAGAATGGTACTCCGTTCAAGGGTAATAAAAAAGCCGCCGCTGGTCAAAAATGGGTTGCTCAAAAAATAGGTAAATCTTTTTGGGTAACTGTCTCTTCGGAAGGTTTTTTGTATAATCCTTTAGATTTGAGTGATAGTCTATCTAAGATAGATAAAGAAAGAGGAAAGCCATTTTATAATATGCAGAAATGCGGGCAAGTTTGTTTTGATGCCTATGTGCATTTCTTAAGAAGCAAGAATAGAACGAACTTAGTAATCGCTCAAAGAGCGTTTCAGAATGGGAGCTAATCATGGATATAGTCGGTGCAGAGATGGTTTCTTTCGATAAACAAGAAACTTCAGATATTTATTTTTGTGCAGAATTGTCTAATGGACAAACGGTATTCCAAGATGTAAGACCTAATGACGAACACGCTTGGGCTAGACTGGCAAAGTTTATTAAGAACAATAGTGGGCTTAAAATTGTTGGTTTAACGGTAATAAAGCCGAACGGCAAAAAACATGAGTGTCCAAGGGATCAGAAGGGTTATTGTTTTGGATACAAGAAAATAAAGACATTTATGGGGCCATCCAGAGAAATTGATCTTGTTATGGTTGGTTACTGTGACGGTGAAACCTGTTACATGAAATGGTTAAACCAAAATGCAAAAATAGCTTGTGAAGAAAAAAGAACAAAGAAAAGTGCCGGTTTCTTTTTGATAGAGAATCCAGAATAATGAGTAAAGATTACAAATCACCAACGACTCCGGGATTAGATATAGATTTCAAGAATTATATTATAGAGTTAGTATGTCTTAATATGAACAAAAATCTTAAACCTAAGTTCTGGCGTAATGATAAATATTGGACGGGGAAATACAAGAGAGAGATAAAGGGAGTTTCCAATCTGATGAGTTCTTTTGAATCACAGATAGATAAAGACACTAAAATAATACTCCTAGACCAGCCTTTAGCTAAGAAAATATTAATACAAACAATCAAAAAATTAAACATAAAATCTCTTTCTGCTAAAAAAACAGTCGATAAAATAGTGTTGACAACAAAAAAGGCGTATATAGCAGAAGTATCACAAAGGTCTAATAAAGTTCAGGTAGAAAATCCCGAAATAGATTTTAATAAGAATGCGCTATTTGTTGATGGTAGTAAGAAAAACAAATTATCTCGTATAAGAGATATGGAAGGTTAAAATGGCTAAAAAGAAAAGTTCTGAATCAGAAAGTTTTTCGGAGTTCTTAGATAGAGAATACGGAAAAGGTATTATCAGCACAGCAAATGATATAGTAGAAAGAAAACGTGAAATTCTTCCAACAGCATTGTCATTAGATATAGCGCTATCTGGTGGAATTCCTAGTGGCGTTACGGTTCTTATTTCCGGCAAACCAAAGGTTGGAAAAACTTCTTTGTGTTTGCAAATATTGAAAAATGCTATCGACAGAGGCAAGCCCGCATTTTATGTTGATATAGAAAGAAGATGTTCTAAAAGCTTACTCCAAACAATAGATGGTTTGGATATATCTAAGTTGAACATAATTAAGTCTACAGAAGAAAGAATTCTCTTCGCAGAAGATTATCTAAACATCTTGGAAAGAACTATAAAAGACAATAAAGATGCGGTTATAGTTGTTGACTCACTTGCTATGTTAAGCACTATGGCAGAACAAGCAGAAGCTATTGGTAGTAACAAGGATATGAGCGGTCCACCAAAACTATTGTCATCATTCTTTAGAAGAATGCAACAAGTTGTAGACAATAACAATGTTATCCTGATATTCATATCCCAACTAATAACAAACAGAGACCCCGGTGGTAAGAAGTATATAGAAAAGGGTGGTGTAGGTATTCAGTATGCCACTAGTGTCTGGCTGAATTGCACATGGGCAAAAATGTGGGACAAAGATGTTAATGTAAACGCACCATTGGGGCATGATATTCAGATATCTATTCAATGTTCCGCACTTGGTCCACCACATCTACCATGTAGCGTTCCGATTAGATTTGGAAGCGGAATAGATACCGCAAGAGATACGATAATTAATGCCGAAAATATTGGTTTGATTGAACGATCTGGCGCTTGGTATAAAATCCCATCCATACTAGATGATAAGAAAGAACCAGTAAAGTTCCAAGGCATAGATAACTTGACAAAGTACCTTAACGAAAACAAAGACAAGCTAAGTCTTTTAGATGATTCAGTAAGAGAAATGTTGATACCGAAAGCATAATGAAAGTAAGACTATTAAATGGATCATCAGAAGATGTAATAATCAAAAATTTCTTGCTCGAAAGAAATGGTTTTTGTAAATCTAAATTTCAAGAACAGGTTAGAAAAGAGCTAATAGAAAAGTACCCAAACGATATAATCTGTGAAGAAGTTTATATAAAGGGGGAAAAATTTTATCTAGACTTCTTTTTGCCAACCCTGAAAACGGTGATCGAAGTTAACGGTCGGCAGCACAAAGAGCATGTTAAATTTTTTCACAGAACAAAACAGGATTTTGACAAACAAATCCTTACCGACAAACGTAAGAAGAATTGGTGTGATATAAACGGGTTTAAGATGATAGAAATAAATTATGAGTAATCTTGATTCAGAATATAAAAAGTACAGTGAACAGTTGGGAGAATGGGAAAAATCAATTGGCTTGAACTTTAAAGAGGTTAATAGAGAGAAGGTAGAAGAACTTCTTTCTTTAGAAATCAAAGATGTAAGACTTAAAGAAACTATGGAGTTGAACGAAGATGTGTTCGTTATATCTCAATATCTTATGTTTCTTCAAAAGAAGTCTAATGAATGCGACTCGTATCTAAAGTGGCTAAGATACTCTAGTTCAAGATTCTTCGGGGAAGAAAAGTCCAGATCAATAGTGCTTGGTCAAAAGGCAGAGTTGAGACAATCAAAAATAGCATACATGACAAGAAGAGTAGAATATTACTGTCAAGCTATTCAGGGTATAATTAAGCAAAGAAATGTGGAGAGATAATATGGCGAGTCCAATTCAGAAAATTAAGCAAGGTCTAATCAATGGTGATCTAAAAGAAATAGCAGAAGGATATAGTCTCCTTACTGGCGAAGAGATATCTGTATCTAGCTTTGTTGGTAGATATACACTTCAACAGACAATTGATATGCTTTTTGATACTTATGAAAATTATCATTCTAAACCAACTCAAGTCGCTAAAAATGAATCAAAAAAGAAACCTGTTAAAGAACCTGTGGCACAGAAGGGTTATTTCGGAAATCAATCAGTGCCAATAACAGAAAAAGCTGCGGCTGACGAGATAGAAAAAAATAAGCAGAATGTAATTGAGAAGCCGAAAAGAAAACCAAAACAAGTGTATAAGATCAACTGTTCTGTATGTCAAAAACCTTTTGACTCCGATGTGGATACAAGTGATAATTTTGGTAAAAGATGTAACGATTGTTTAGTAAAGGCTATAAATGGTAGAGAATAAAAGTTTATTAAATGATGCTGGTTTTGAAAGATCAGTTTTATCCGGCATACTAAATCACGGATCAAATTTGTTTCTAGATATAGAAGACATTATAGAGGCGAAAGACTTTCACTATTCTATAAATCAAAAGATATTTTCAATCATAAAACATTTGGTTCATGATAAAAATATTCAAAAATTTGATATCCCAACAATAATTGCTGGTGCGACATTCATTAATTATGACAAATTCAAAGATGGGGAAAAGGAAAACAATTATCTGGAAGCGTTGTTTGACACATCCCCTTCTCAAGATAATACAAAGTCAATCGCACTTTGCGTTTATAAGTTATCTCTGGCTCGCCAAGCGAACAAATGTTTGCAAAGCGTAACAGAAGAAATAAATAAGATAAATGGTAGCGAAAAAATAGATGATATAATCAAAAGCATAGAAGAACCAGTATTGGAGTTTACTGGCAAGCTAACAAAATCAAATAACGAAATGACACAAATATGTGAAGGTATTGACGAGACACTTAAGGCTGTATCTGAAACTCCAAAAGATATAGTCGGTCTTCCAACCGGCTTTACAAATTGGGATTATTGTGTCGGTGGTGGATTAAGAAGAGGTACTATTCACGTAATAGGAGCAAGGCCCAAAGGTGCCAAGTCATTCATTTGTCTTAATATTGGAAAGAATGTTGCAGATAATGGTATTCCAGTTTTATATTTGGATACTGAATTGAGTAGAGCTATCCAAATGAATAGATTAACTGGTCTTGTATCTGGTGTTGAAACAGATCGTGTTGAAACTGGCAAATTCTCTACTATGCCGGAAGAAGCTAAGGCGATAGAAAACAGTAAGCCTAAATTAAAGAATATGTTGATGACCCATTGCAATATAGCTGGTCAGTCAATGGAATCAATATTGTCTTATGCTAGACGATGGATTATCAAACATGTCGGCATCAATGATAATGGGCAAGCTAACCCATGCCTTCTTATATATGACTATATTAAGCTTATGGATGATGATGGATTAAAGAGGAACGTTGCGGAAACTCAATTATTGGGTTTTATGATGACTTCTATCCATAACTTTGCACTTAAATGGGATATACCAGTATTGGTAACGGCACAACTAAACAGGGATGGGGTCGAAAAAGAGGGCGGTGAAGTAGCGGCTGGATCGGATAGAATATTGTGGCTTTGTTCTAGTTTCACGATATTGAAGAATAAGCTACAAGAAGAATTAGCTGATGATCCACCATCTAATGGGGCTAAAAAATTGGTTGTAACAGACACAAGATTTGGTCCCGGTATGGAAAAGGGTGATTATATCAATATACATAGTGATTTGTCTAGAGCAAAATTAAAAGAAGGGAAGCTATATTCTACTATAGTTTCTGGTTCCTTTAAGAACGAAAAGAAAAATGCGTAAATTCAATACTAAAGAAATAGAATTTATAAATAGTAGAGCTAACGAAAGGATAACGGAAGTTCTGGATGCTCTAGGGATGGAGTATTCAGAAAGATGTGATTATCTGCAATCCAGATGCCCATGCCATAACGGGGATAATCCTAGATCGTTTTATTGGGCAACCAGAACCAATCATTGGAAGTGCAATACTAAGCATTGCGAGAAAGATAAAATAACTGGACCATCAACTAGCGTATTTGGTTTAGTCCGTGGGGCTATGTCTCTTAAAACACAAAAGAAGTTTTATTTTGATCATGCCGTTCTTTTTGTGGCTAAAGTTCTTGGTCTATGCGACCTTAAAATGGACAAATCCACAGAAGAAGAAATAGAGATGGACAAAATAATAAAAAGCTATAAGCACAAGAAAGCCAAAAAGACAGATTCGAATATGATACCATTGTCAGATATAGTTTCTTCTTTTAGAAAAGATGATGTGTACTATCCGAGCCGTGGAGTGTCGCAAGAAATGATTGACAGATATCACATTTCATATTGTGATACAAGAGGTAGAAGATTCTTTAAAAGGGCGTTCTTTCCTATAATGGACGAGTCTGGTAAGTTCGTCGTCGGATATTCAGCAAGAAGTATAAACGAAGAGTGTCCAGAATGCGGCTACCACCATAGCCCTAAATATTCTTGTCCTGCAAAAGAAATAAGACCGTTGTACGCTAAATGGATTCACTCAAAAGGATTTAAATCCGAAAAATACTTGTATAATTATTGGTACGCCAAGTATCATATATCTAAGTCGGGTGTCGCTATAGTTTGTGAGGGGCCGGGTAATGTTTGGGCCTTGGAAATGTCTGGAATAAACAATGGCGTTGCTATTATGGGTGCCAGTATGTCTAAGACACAAAGACAACTATTACAAAAGGCTGGCGCTTTGACCCTTATATTGTTACTAGATAATGATCCGACCGGAGAAAACTCTACGAATAAAATAGTAGATGAACTAAATTATTATTTCAGAGTTATTCCTATTAGCTTGGAAACGGTCAATGACGTAGCAGAAATGGAAAAGAAGGAAATTGTAGATAAGATAGGTTCTATCCTGAAGGATGAATCCAAGGAATTTCTATTGAGCGATGGAGAAAAGTATGTCAAATCCGTTAATAATTTGCCTATCGGGTAAAAAGCAATCCGGCAAGAACACAGCCGCCAATTATATAGCTGGCACGTATCTTATGAGTATCAGGCAGATCAAAGAGTTTAGGCTGGACGATAAAGGTGTACTACATTGTCGTGCTAATGGGCATGAATTTGCTGTTAAAGAGGGTGAGTTCAATAAAACGTTCAAGGATATAAAGGCAAAGATGTATAGTTTTGCGGATTATCTTAAAGAGTTTTGTATGGACGTATATGGGCTTACCTATGAACAGTGTTATGGTACTGATGAGCAAAAGAATAGTCTGACAACTATTAAATGGCGAGATATGCCAACATATGATGAAAAGCAAGATACTAAGTTCAGAGAATACATGAATATGGACCCATTACCAGAATTCATGACAGCCCGGCAGGTATTACAGTATTTTGGAACAGATATAGTTAGAAAAATGTTTAGCGATGCTTGGGTTAAAGCTACTATCAATAAGATCAATAAAGAGAAGCCAAAGCTAGCTATTATAACTGATGGTCGGTTTCCTAATGAGATAATGGGTGTAAATAACTCCGGTGGAAAAACATTGAGATTATCAAGGAATGTCAATAAAGACAACGATCAACATAAATCAGAAACGGCCTTGGACGATTTCCCGGCTTCTAAATACACGCTATTGGTTGATAATCAAGAGATGAGTATTGGGCAACAATGTGACGCTCTTAAGCCTCATATTGACGAATGGTTCAAGGAAATACGTGGTTAATGAAAATAACCACTTGTAGTCCAAGTTCCATAAACACGTATAGATCGTGTTCTTTCAAATACTATTTGAGTTACATACTCGGAATGAAAACCCCCTCCGGAAAGGCCGCTGTTTTAGGTAATATAGTGCATCAAGTTTTTGAATGGATGGCTAAGCTAAGTAAAAGGGGAAAGACTAATGTTGATCCTATGTGGCTATTTGAGAGAGCATGGGATGAGAATCCACACAAGGATTTGAGAAGATTAACAAGTAGGGGTCCAAGTGCTGATTATCTTAGATGCAAAGAATCTATAAACAAGATTTTAAGAGATAAGTATTATAATCCGTATCTTAATAATGTGCTAGACGTAGAGCATTGGTTTGAGATTGATATTGACGGTGAGGAATGGTTTACTATAGAGAATAAGCCGTTTAAAGTTCGTGGCTTTATTGATATGGTAAATATTATAGATAAGGATACTATAGAGATTGTAGACTGGAAGAACGGTAAACAAATTGATCTTTCTACTATGGAAGAAGTGACTCTCGAAAATATATCTAAAAAGATTCAACCAAGAATATACCATTTAGCCGCAAGTATATTGTACCCATCTTATAAAAATATCGTAATTACATTCTATTATATAAACGAAGATGGACCACTTACTATAAGCCTATCCGAAGAAGATTTAGTGAATACTTTCACTAGTTTATATGCGTTTTTTACAACAGTTAAAAAAGATAATGTGATAAAAAGAAATAGATCGTGGAAGTGCAGAATGTGCCAATTTAATAAAGAAGATTTATGCACAAAAATTTGGTCAGACCTGAACACTTTCGGTCAGAAATTCGTAGAAGATAAATACAAGAAAGGTTAATCTATTGTCATTCGTACCACTTCATGTTCATAGTCATTTTTCACTACTAGACGGTCTTTCTACGCCTCAAAAAATAGTTAAACGAGCAAAGGATATTGGCGCACCAGCTATCGCCATAACGGATCACGGAAGTATATCCGGATGGATCGAGCTACAGAAACACTCTAAGAAGATGGGTATAAAGCCTATCTTTGGTATAGAATTGTATATGTGTAAAGATGATCCATCAATTAAAACTCCAGAAAATAATAAAAGATATCACTTAACAGTTTTGGCTAAGAACGAAAAAGGTATGAAAGAATTAATGAAGCTTGTTAGCGAAAGCAACAGGCCGGATTACTTCTATAGAAAGCCACGATTAGATTTGAAGAACATATCTAATTTTACAAAGGGTGGAGATTTAATCTGTTTGTCTGGTTGTTTAGCTGGTGAGTTGTCAGAAAATTTGTTCACTGACACAAAGCAAGCTTGCATCTATGGGGCCGATACTGGATATATACAAAACGTTCGGAATTTGCTCAAACCAAATTGGCGAGATATATCGTCAGAAATTATTGAAAAATATCAAAGGGCTTTTGGAAAAGAAAACTATTTCATAGAATTACAAACAGAGGGTATGGTAGCCCAAATGGTTGCCGTTGAATGTTTAAGAGAAACAGCAAAGGCATTAGATATTCCAACCGTAGCAACATTGGATAGCCATTACACCTGTAAGGGTGACGCAGACGATCATAGAATTCTACTTTATTCGCAGATGAAAACAACTCAAGAAGAACAAGATAGATTGAGAAAAAGCGGCGAAGACTCTATGGCATTTTTCTATCTTGATAACTTCTATATCTTTTCCCGCGATGAGATGGGGGAATTTTATACAGATAAAGAGATAGATCAGAGTTTGATAATCTCGGATATGATAAAAACATCTTCAATAGGAAGACAGCCATGTTTACCAAAATATACTGTCCCGGATGAACTATCTTCTGATGAATATATCAAAAAATTATGTATAGAAACGGCAAAAGAAAAGTTCAAAGATTTCGATGAGAATAAAAAGAAGGTGTATTGGGATAGACTAAAGAGAGAATTGTCTGTAATAGAAGAAGCTAAATTAGCAGATTATTTCTTGATAGTGTATGACGCTTGCAAATTCATAGATGACAACAAAGCCCCAAGAGGTAAGGGTAGAGGTTCTGGTGCGGGTAGTATTGTGAATTATTTGCTCAATATAACCCAAATAGACCCCATAGAATACAATCTGTATTTCGAACGATTCTATAATGTTTCACGGTCTATTCCTTCACACTTTGATCTTGGTCCGGTTAAATTCATGCAATGGTTATCCGACAATTATGACAACATAACTAAACAGAAAATAGATGATGCCCGATCTACGATAATAAATGTTGTTAGGAGCCATATCAAAAACTATAAACCCAAAAATCTTAATAATAAGATACTAACAGAAGAAAGGGATTGGATAGATAAAAATAGCCCAAAAATGTGGCTATACATAATGCATTGTAGTGAACAAAAAGATTTTGTCAATCCTAGTAATTCACATATTGCTGGATTATTCTGTTTGAAAGTAGAAGATAAGAATGGAATGGCTAGTGTTGATTATGGAATAGATTTCAGTAAGCCAGTAAAGATTAATGAGGGGCATATTAGTCTTCCAGATATTGACACAGATATTGGCGTAGAGTTCAGAGAAAAGACTATCGAATACTTGATCAACAAGTGGGGTGAAGATAAAGTTTCTCAAATGATAACATTCGGTAAACTTATGGGCAAGGCCGCTCTTAAAGAAGTATTTAGAGCGCAGCCCGATCTTGTTAGGCACTTGATGAAAGTTAGGGCAGAAAAAGAAGGTAAAGACCCAAATGATATTAACATGACCCCTTTCGATTTGTGTAATGAAATAACTTCTCTTATACCGGATGAAGCAAGTATTATCGACGAGTTGCAACATATGCGGGACGAAACAGAAGAAGATTATACGATATTGAATTGGGCGATTGATAATATAGATAAGATGAAGGAATACTATCAGTGGTTTAAGCCCTTGTTTGATACGGCTATGAGACTTGAAGGAACAAAGAAGAATCAGGCGAAACACGCGGCTGGATTGGTAATATCTAATGTTCCGATTAGTGAACTAGTTCCCATGACGTATGATCCCAAAAATAAGACAAGAGTAGTAGGGTTCGAAATGTCTAGTGCTGAAGCGGCTGGTTGTGTAAAATTTGACTTCTTGGGGGTTGTAGCTCTCGACAAAATTGATTACGCTCAAAAATTGATTAATGGTGAATGATGTATATAACATCTATGCAATATTATTGTCAATCTAAAGACCCATTAGACCTTATCGTTACACTTGAAGATAATGCTGAAATCATAACTATGAAGGTTTATGATATTAATGATATAATGGAATTCAAAAAATGTCATGAAAGTGGCAGCTTTCACATAGCTAAAGATTCCGATTTTTATAAAGATATGTCCAAATACATAATAAAAATAGAAAAGATTATGCCACAAACATATGGTTACAATTCACCAGTAGCTTGTTCTGGTTCTATATGGCCACATCCTCAAAATATAGAATACAAAAAGGATTCTAAGCCAGAACACAAACCAGAACCTAAAGAAAAATTGACTAGAAAGGTTATTATATGAATAAGATGCAACAAATGGTCCATGATTTCCAAGTTAAATACAAGCATACAATAAATGATATACCGACTTTGACTTCTGATGGACTTAATGAATTTAGACAAAAGCTACTAGATGAAGAAAATCAGGAGTTAAAAGACGCTCTAGCCGATAAAGATATTGTAGAAGTAGCTGACGCTCTTGGCGATATGCTTTATGTAATATTGGGTACGTGCTGTAGTATGGGTATTGATATAGAACCAGTATTTGAAGAAATACACAGAGCTAATATGACCAAAGATTATTCTGGTAGTAATTGCAGAAAACAAATTAAGGGCGAAAGCTACATCAAACCAGACATAAAGACAGAGATAGAAAGACAAACCAAACGCCGAACAATAGTATTGGATTAACACATGAACCATATAGACTTTTCTTGGTCTTGCACAAATAAAGAGTTTGTAATTTATGTTCCGAACTATGGCCGGAAACACTTGCTCATTCCGACATTAAAAAGGTTCAAGACTAGCATACCTAATGATAAATGGATGTGGTTGATAGTTAACGATGGTATTCATGAAGATTTGTCTGATTTAGAATCGTATAATCTAAAATGGTTTACCTTCCAGAGAGAGTCATCCAATGAGCGTAATGGCTGTATGATTCGTAACTATATAATCAAAAACTGTCAATCAAAATGGTTGTGTACAAAAGACCCCGAAATTATCATAGAGGGAGATATTATATCTAAAGTATTGTCCCTTGATGATGTAGTTTTTAGACCGGGTGGTATGATAGAGTTGATAGAGCCAGACACACAAAGTATTATAGATAATCCGTTTATTGATCTTACCAAGTTACAGATATTGAGACAATGGGAAGCTAGTGATAAAAGGAATCAAGCTTTTCATGCTGGTTGTTGTATAAGAACTCAACGACTTAAGGATATGAATGGTTATGACGAAAGATATAAGGATGGGTATGGATATGAAGATTGGTCTATGCTAGAAAGACTTAAGAAATCGACACAAGTTGTTATAGATAAGGATATAACAACGTACCATATTGCTCATCCTATAATAAGAAAATTTCATAAAACAATAATTAACAACGAAGGTATATATAAGAAGGATTTGCAAGATTTAAATCTTGTAGCAAATTCGGATACTGGATGGGGTAATGGATAAGAACGCAGCAACAGAAAACTTAAAAGATGCTTACGAAGTAGCTAACAAAATTGGTCTATTTACTTGGCTTTCTTGTGGCACTTGTCTTGGGTATTATAGAGAGAACGATTTTATCTCTCATGATTCCGACATTGATCTTGGAGCCAACATAACTGATTTAACAGAAGAAAAGCAAAAGCAATTAATAGAGGGAATGGAAAATAAATGTTTTCAGATTTTTCATATATTCGGCAATAGAAAAGATGGATTGGAAATCTCTTTTATTAGAAACGGCATAAAGACCGAATGGTTCTTTAATTATGAGGGTGAGAATTGCGTGTGGAACGCAGTTTGGGATTCTCGAATTTTATATTACTGTTATTCTAAAGACATTTTTAATAGCTTCAAAGAAGTTGAGTTTAAAGGCATAATGGTTAATGTCGTGGAGCAGACGGAAAAATATCTAGAAGAACAGTATGGTGATTGGAAATCGCGTGTTGTTAATTGGCATTGGGGGAAACATCCAAAATGTTTAAGAAATCGTCCGGTCCTGTAACGGTTTATGCTTATATGTGCGGTGATATATTGCACTACGGGCATGTGCTTCACTTAAAGAACGCCAAGGCTTTAGGAGATATTCTTGTTGTCGGCGTTTTGACTGATAAGGCTATAATGGAAAAAAAGAATCCTCCTATCATGTCTCTAGACGAACGTGTTAGGGTTATAGAATCTTTGGGGTGCGTTGATCTAGTTGTTTGTCAAGATACATACTCTCCCATAAATAATATAAACAATATCAATCCCGATATTGTAGCCGAAAGCGAATCTCATGACCAAGAACTTCTGACTAGTGTTAGAAACGGTATACATCCAGATATCAAAGTTATTGTTCTGCCATATTACGATGGCGTATCATCAACAGATATAAAAAAGAGAATCAAGAAAACTAACAATATCGTAGACATGCTTAATCCTTGGTATTACCCATTACAGATAGGTGATACAGCGGTTGTTCCGGGAATAGGTAGTAGCCGTTCGCCTCAAGAATTGATAGACAGAAATAGATATAGGGAAAGATTGTTGGTTGACCAAGTAGCGAACCTGTACGATTTCAAAGGTAAGAGTATATTGGACGTTGGATCGAACATATCGTATTGGGGTTCTAAATATGTGGAGCGTGGGGCTACTAGCGTAACGGCGTTAGAGGGAAGGAATAAATATGTTCTTCAGGGATTACTGTATTGGGGTTCTAATGGGTTGCTACCAGAAGATAAATATCAATTCATTAATTGCGACATTCTTGATCCAGAATTTTGGAATAATAACATGGCTGGTAAAAAGTTTGATTTCGTAATTTGTGGTGGTATTTTTCATCATATAGAAGATCACGATTTCCTAATGCAGAAACTTATTGATTGTAGTGCAGAGGCTGTACTAATAGATACCAAAATTGGGAAAGATGTGTTCAAAGATAAAACTGATGATTTCTTTGGCAATATAGATAAGCACAATAAATTAAAGCTACCAGACGCAGACCATATGATAGATGTATTTGGCGAAAATGGATTTGAGAATAACATACTATTCCCGCAATACTCATGCTTTAGCACGATGAGGGAAGAAGACGACTATTGCAACGAGAAAAGAATTGCTATTCTTTTTAAGAGAAAGAAATGAACGACAAAGTTACTCTAATAATAAAAACGTTCAATAGGCCACAATGCCTATTGACATTACTAGATAGTATAAATACGTTCTACCCCAAAATACCTATTATAGTGGTTGACGATGGTGATATGGATAAACCCAAATACGATGACGGTATGAACATAAATTACATAAGGAACAATTTCGATACTGGTGCGTCCGTAGGAAGAAATACAGCATTATTCTTTTCTGAAACTCCGTACACGGTTTGTTTAGATGATGACTTTGTATTTAATGGCGAAACAAGACTTGAAACATGGTTTGATATATTAGAAAACTCTAGCATAGATTTGGTCGGCGGTAACGTAGAGAGTACAAGATACGAAGCTTGTTTCGATATAGAAGATAAGACGTTAAAATACTCCCATAGAAGTAAGGGGGAAGAATACGGGTGTAAACTGTACGATATAGTTCTTCAGTTTTGGATGGGTAGAACACAGAAGATTCTAAACTTTGAAGGATGGGATAATGAATTTCTAACAGCAGATCATACGCCATTCTTCTTGAGGGCATTAAATAAGATCAAGATTGCTCATTGTCCGAAGGTAAAAGTTGGGCATAAACAAATTAGGGATTCTAATTATTCAAACTATAGATGCCGGGATCATAGAAAGCTTCTTATGAAGAAATATGGTTTCGAAAGAATAATAGGTTATAATGGGGAAGTTATTGTATATGACAACCTTTAAAGATTTTGATTGGTCTATCACGAACAGAGAATTGGTATTGCTCGTTCCTAATTTCGGCAGAGGTAGATATATAAGAAAAGTTATAGACTCTTTAACAGCGACTTGTATTGAAAAGAGTCAGTGGATAATACTGATCATCAATGATGCTATACACGAAGATTTCTCCGATCTTGCCGACAAGAATGTGGCCTATTTTACCGTAGATAGAATCGACAAATATGAAAGAGGGGATGCGTTTATGCGAAATATTTGCATAAAGTATTCTCAATCCAAAATGATAGCACAAAAAGACCCTGAAATATTCTATACTAATGATTTCATAGATGGATGTTTTGACAATCAGGGCGTACTCTATAGGTGTGGTGGATCATCATATCTAGCGAAAGAGCATGACACAAATGAGTATCTTAGTGGTAATATAGATAAAGATAGATTAATTAAAAATGCTGATAGATACCCTATAACCGAAAAATTCGTCTATTGGCACTTCGGTCATTGCGCACCCATAGAATCTTTTAGAAATCTAAATGGTTACGATGAAGATTTCAAATACTATGGGTATGTTGATACTGATATGTGGGATAGATTAATGAAATCCGGATTAAAACAACGTATTGATTCTGCCTGTAGTCCAGTACATTTGTGGCATCCAAAACCACATTTTAAAACTCATGAAAGAGATATAAAGAGATACGAAGCGATGGGTAGACTTTACAATAGCAAGATCAACGGAAGTATCGTGGCGAATAACAATACTAATTGGGGCGAAGGCGATTTGGATTATAAGCCGGAAATAATATAATGACAGAACAAAGAATAAAAGAAATAGAAAAGTATTTAGAATTCTGGCCTTATGTAAGAATAAATAAAATGCTATCAAATCAATTTATTGATTCTACCATTATGGTTCACATAGATCAAGGACAAACAAGAAATACTAACAGAAACCATGTATTAGATGCATATGCAGCATTATGTCTTCAAGATGGAAGAACAATCATAAGAGAACTTTTAGAGGAAATTAAAAATGGCAAAAGTTGAACTATTACCAGCGTTCTTTTGGATATGTAACGAATGCGGTTCTGATAATTTTGAAAGAGGGCTTGTGGCCGAAATGTCCGAAAGTGAAATGATAGATGTGAGAGAAGAATTAGAACTATCGGAATTTGAAGAAGTAGAGTTGATTGGACACCCGGAAATGGTAACTTGTAAAGAATGTGGTACAGAATATAAGGCCATCTGTCAAGATGGTGAGTGCGATACGGGGCTAGACGATGAATAATGTTATTATACTTGGTGCGGGAAGAAGTGGAACTAGTGCTATAGCTGGATCATTTGTGGGTAATTTCAATAGAGGCGGCAATCTACACCCTGCTAATGATGCTAACCCAAAAGGCTTCTTTGAGGCTAACTTTGTAAACAGGATCAATGATGACCTTTTATGGTCTTGCAAAGAAGTCGAAACGACTAGGGGGTTGAAACAGGGATGGTTGACTTCATTAGATAAAGACGTTTTGATAATGAGTGATTCAAAAGATATAGAAGATAGAATTGAGTCGGTATGTTCAAATAATCCTATTTTACTAAAAGACCCAAGATTTTCTTATACTCTACCAGTGTGGCTAAGATATATCAATGATCCAAAGATTATTTGCGTATTCAGAGACCCTAGAGAATTTTTGTCTAGTATGATGCATCATTGTGCAACTCAACAATATTTAAAAGGAATGGTTGTTGATTCAGAATTTTTCCAAAAAGTATGGCTTTCTATGTATACCTATATATTGAAAAATTACTTGAATCTTAATATGATGTTCATAAATTATAAAGACATACTTGAGGGGGATGGACTTAAAAGGTTATCGGACTATACCGGGTATTTAACCGATAATAATTTCCCCGAAAAGGGCTTACGAAGATCAAATAATAATCAAGAAGTAGCGTATAATCTAACAGAAATGTATAGTAGGCTTTGCAGTTTAGCCTCAATTAGATATCAATATTGTAACGAATAGGATACTGAATGATACGTCAATTTGAACCATTAAAACGCAGAAAAGATGCTAAGGCGGTTTACAAAACCATAAGAAGGGGTAATCTTGGTCCGGGCGTGGTCTGTCTTCAACTGGAAGAAGAAATAAAGAAATTAACTGGTGCTAAGCATTGTTTAACAACAACTAGTGGGACCACGGCTCTTATAATGGCTATAGCAGCCCTAGATTTGCCCCAAGGTTCAACGATCCTGTTTCCGGCCTATACTTTCCTAGCCGCTGCCAACGCAGCCCGCTTCATGGGCTACAAGGTTAAGCTTGTTGATATAAACTCATCAACGCTTTGTATGGACTATTATGAGCTTAAAAAGAAGTTGGACAAGAATGTAAGTTGTGTTATATTCGTTAACCATAATGGATATAGCGGCGGATACCTATGGGCAACAAAGCGTTTGTGCGACCAGAAAGGTATACCAATGATAGAAGATTCCTGTCAATCAATTGGTATAAAAGAAGCTGGTAAAGTAGGGACTATAGGCACCTTCTCATTTAGTGTGCCAAAACTTATAACTGGTGGGCAAGGTGGCGCTGTTATTACTGATGATCCTAAATTAGCTAAGAAACTTGCAGAAATAAGGGATCATGGTGATAATTGGCGGGCAGATAGAATCCATAAAGCTATAGGTGTAAATTTTAGATACAACGATATTCAAGCAAGCTATGTTCTATCTCAATTGATGGATGTGTCCGAACTATTGTCTAAACGATGGACGATATGTAATGAGTATAGTCAATATATACTTATCAACGGATTCGGTATCGGAACTTACTCTACCGCAACGCCTTGGATGGTTGTGTACAGGTCTAAGAACGCAGATAAGATAATAGAGGCATTAGCTAAGAAAAACATACAAGCGGTTAAGTATTACAAATCAATAGATCAAAATAAACCATACAAAACGAAAACTAAATTTCCGGTAGCAGAACAAACCGCAAACGAGTTGGTATATCTTCCTTCAAGCCTGAACTTATCTAAAAGGCAGATTAGAAAGATTTGCAATATAATTTTAAGGATAGAAAATAATGGATAGAAAAAAAGCGTTAATTTTTGGAATAACTGGACAGGATGGTTCTTACCTTGCCGAACATCTTCTTGATTTGAATTATGATGTGTTTGGTACAGTAAGAAGAAACTCTGTTCCTGAAAGTCAAGGAACCAGAATCGACCATCTTTCTGGATTAATAACAACATCGTATGCTGACCTTAGTGATAATTCTTCTATTGAAAGAGTTATAAAGGATTGCCAACCAGATGAGATATACAATTTGGCCGCACAATCTCACGTAAGAATTAGTGCAGACGTTCCACTATACACAATACAGACAAACGCATTGGGCGTAGGTAATTTGCTTGAAGCGTATAGAAGATTTGCCCCACAAGCAAAGTTCTATCAAGCCAGTAGTTCTGAAATGTTCGGTACTAAGGTGGATGAAGATGGTTTCCAAAGAGAAACAACACCTATGGAGCCAGTTTCGGTATACGGATGTACAAAGCTATTCGCTTTCAATCTAGTAAAATATTATCGTCGAGCATATAAACTACACGCTTGCAACGGAATATTGTTTAATCATGAATCTCCACGAAGAGGAAGTAATTTCGTAACTTCTAAAGTAGTAAAGACCGCTGTAGAAATCTCTATGGGTCTGAAAGATAAACTCGTAATGGGTAATTTGGATAGCTATAGAGATTGGGGTCATTCTCTAGATTATGTTAAGGCTATGAAATTGATTTTGGATCATGATATTCCAGACGATTTCGTTGTCTCTACTGGCGAAACTCATTCTGTAAGAGATATGTGTAAATACGTATTTGAAAAGTTGGGACTAAATTACGAAGTATATGTCCAGATTGATCCAGCATTTTTTAGACCAGAGGAATTGAAGTATCTAAAGGGTGACAGTACAAAGGTAAGAACAACGTTGGGCTGGAAACCAGATTTCACTTTTGAAACTTTATTGGATGATATGATTCGGTCATACCAATTGATTCTGAAAGGAAAGTAATGGCTGGCAAAGGTGATAAATTTAGACCCGTCAATAAAGAAGTTTATGATAAAAACTTTGAAGCTGTATTCGGTCAAAAGAAGTTGAATATAATGTCTGATGATGATCGACAAGATTTGGCAGAACAAACCGAAGAATTTGCCCAATTTGAAAAAGATCATTTAGGAGTCATAACTGATAATGGCTAGATACATTTATTCTAAAGTAGAACCAGAAAGACTATTGCATATAGTTCATAATATTGCCGACTCAAAAGAACAGAGAGAGGATTTGGTTCCTCCAAATAATTTCCTTCAAATAGCTACGATTCCGTTAAAAGAGAATCAAACATTTAAACCACACAAACATATCTGGAATGAATTCAATGGACCAAAAATAGCACAAGAATCATGGATCGTAATTCGTGGTAGAGTTGAGGCTACATTATATGATATAGATAATACGATATTAGAAAAAGTTATCCTCCATGAAGGTCACTTGTCTATTACATTAGAGGGTGGGCATAACTATATGGCTTCACCAGAGGGTGCTTTCGTTTATGAAGTGAAGACAGGACCATATCAAGGAATAGAATTGGATAAAGTTTTTATATGAAAATATATATAGCAACTAAAAAGCAAGATGTAGCAGTAGCTACAAGAAGAAAGCTTAAAGAAACGTTTCAGGATAAAGTTTCGTTCACTTCCTCATGGATAGACCAAGAATCATACGGCAATACTCCAATTTGTCAAAAAACAGCTATAGCTAAAAGATGTGACAAGGAAGTTAGAGAATGCGATTTATTGATAAATATAGCTGATGAGGCGAACGTTCCGGGCGGCAAGCACGTAGAACTAGGAGTGGCCTTGGCCCTTGATAAGAAGGTGATCGCTTTGGGTCGTAGAGAAAATATTTTTCATTATCATCCAGAAGTTGTATTTTGCGAAACTGAAGATAAATTAATTGAAAGCATTAAGGAAATACTAGATGATCAAAATACATGCCGGATGCGGAAAAAGAGATTTTGGGGCGGGCTGGTTCAACGTGGACTTAGCAGATTTTCCTCACGTTCATCATAAAGATATTAATAAACTTCCATTTCCTGACGACTCTGTAGACTTGATCTATTCGGCTCATACTATCGAATATTTCGATAGACAGGAAGTTATACCACTACTGATTGAATGGAAGAGGGTTTTGAAACCCGGTGGTATAATGAGATTGGCTGTTCCAAACTTTCTTGTTCTTGCACAATTATATATAACCGGAAAATATCCTCTGAAAAATATCATTGGGCCTATGTATGGTCGGATGGATGTTGGAGGAACATTTGTTTACCACAAAACTGTTTATGACTGCGCCGACCTAATGGAATTACTAAGTTGTATCGGTATGAAAAAGCTAAGAAGATACGATTGGCGTGAAACTGAACATGCTGAATTCGACGATCATTCTCAAGCATATCTTCCACACATGGATAAGGTTAATGGAGTTTGTTTAAGCCTTAACGTAGAGTGTGAAAAGTAATGACAATAATACAACAACTAAAAGATATAATAAATAAGCCAAATCCATTAATTATAGAGATAGGTTGCTGGAACGGCAATGATACTGAATTATTTTTAAATGTATTCCCGGAATGTAAAATATTTGGTTTTGAACCAGACCCAAGAAATATAGAGAGAATAAGGGCGAAAATAAAGAATCCTAGATTCGAGCTAATAGAAGAAGCTATATCTGATATGGACGCCCAAATGACTTTTTATGAAAGTCATGGAGCTATCAATGGTGAAAAAGATTGGAGCGCTTCTGGTTCTCTAAATAAACCAAAAGAACATTTATCCGTAAATCCCGATATTACTTTTGGAGAAGGGGTAAAGGTGTTCGGGAGAAAGCTGGATAGCTTTACAAAAGCAAGACAAATATCTTATATAGATTTGATATGGGCAGATGTTAATGGTGCAGAATATAAAATGATTAGTGGTGCTTTAGAAACTTTGAAATTCACAAAATTTTTATATACAGAATTCAGTGAAAAAGAAATATACGAAGGAAGTATAACCAAAGAACATATTAAAAATATGTTGCCAAATTTCAAAGAAATACTTGTACATAAGAACAATATCTTACTAGGAAATACCCTATGATTTACATAACAACACAGCACGAACAGGGCGTTAAAAATAGACATGTTGATGATGCAGCAATAGGTCATCATTTCCTTAATTGGTTAAAGGGACCAACTTTAGCACAAAGATACGGATTGAGATATTTATACAATAACATAGTTCCTGATTATATGGGTACTAAATGGAATGAATTCTTGGGATTAGGTAAGATTGAGAATATATCCAATTGCAATATTGTTAATATTCCGCAAGTAGAATGGAATGCTTCATGGGATCATCCGGTTATAGCAGAGTGCGTTAAAAAATATGAACACTCTTCTATAACAGAACACGAAAATACATTGCTAAGAACGGCCCCCGGTCGTGGTATTCAAATTGATTGGCAATACTATTTGAATAATAATTTAAGAGAAAAGTATGACTTTGCTAGACAAGGAAATCCTGTTGGGTGTCACAAGTGGGATACGTTTATCAATATTGGGATACATATCAGAAGGGGAGATATAAATCCCAAGGATCAACCGGAGAGATGGATAACTAATAGTCAATATATCCGTTTAATGGAAACCTTAACCAGTAAATTTAAAGACGATTGCCTATTCCATATATATTCAGAGGGTATGCCATCCAGCTTCGCAGATATACTTAATCATTTCGGTCTAGCCGTAATATTGCACCTGAATGACGATCCTATTGTAGCATTTCATAATTTGGTTACTTGTGATGTGTTGGTTAATGCTAAATCTGCGTTCTCTGTGTGTGCAGCCTATTTCCACAAGGGGCCGAAACTATGTATCCCGTTCAGCATATATTGGCAACAAACACACCCAGACAATGATAATTTCAAAGATTTGATATGGCTGAATGAGAATATGGATTTTGATATTAATAAATTGGGGGAGCGATTGGGTGTTAGATAAAATATGTTTTATCCTCTTAGTTTTTATAAGTGGATGTGGCAATAAAAATATAGAAATACAAAATGACTATCATCCGAATCACGATGACTATCCAGAACTAGAAATGATTAAGGGATATGAAAGACCCTTTGATGGTCCACCAGAAAAAAAATAGTATGAAAATTTTAATTGGTTGTGAATTTTCCGGTGTTGTTAGGGATAGTTTCAAGGCTAAAGGTCATGAAGCTTGGTCTTGTGATTTAATGGAAACTGAAACACCGGGGAATCATCTTGTTGGTAATGTACTAGACTTTTTAGAAATGGGTTGGGATTTAGCTATATTCCATCCACCATGCACTTATCTATGCAGTAGCGGTCTTCATTGGAATAAAAGAAAGCCAGAAAGACAAAAGCAAACCGAACAAGCCCTAGACTTCGTTCGTAGATTACTAGACGCGCCGATAGATAAGATAGCATTGGAAAATCCTATAGGTTGTATTTCTACAAGAATAAGGAAACCAGATCAGATTATACAGCCGTTCCAATTTGGTCATCCAGAAAGCAAATCTACTTGTTTGTGGTTAAAAAATTTGCCATTATTGAAACCAACAAATGTTTTGAGCATACCAGAGTGTGGATATTGGGACAATCAAACGCCATCCAGACAAAATAAATTAGGTCCGTCTAAAGATAGATGGAAGGAAAGATCGGTAACGTATCAGGGGATTGCAAAAGCCTTCGCGGATCAGTGGAATGAATAAATATATAACCGTTAAACCACATTCCGGGTGGGCCGGAATTGGTCATCAGTTTTTGAATTGGCTTGTTCCGTATATGCTTGCTGACAAATACAATCTAAGATTTGTCCATCAAGATTTTGTTGGAGATACAGACGGAACGTTTGCTCCGAAAGGCTCTAATGCCAATCAGATTACTCGGCCAGTAAAAGAATGGAATTCCTTTCTTAATTTGGGTGTAGATGAATTTAGAATATGTGATCTAGATTTAAGTTTATTCAATACCATAGAAGTTCCGTATGTAAATCAAGAGGAAGCCGTTTGGAACCACTCGCAATTTCAGACTTTACTTAATTCAGATTTAAGCACACACGATAAGAGTAGAACACTTTATAAAATTTCAGAGCATTCAGATGGTCAATTTATTGGTGTCGATTGGGATTTTTACAGAAAGAATGACTTAAAAGAAAAATATAACAAATCTATTCAGGTGAAAAATTTCGACAATTATTTCGACGAAGATTGTTTAAACATAGCCATACATATTCGCAGGGGTGACGTAACCAAAGAGACTCCATATAGAAGATGGCAAGATTTGAAATACTATCTAGCCATAATGGAAAACATAGCTGATATAAAAGAAGTAAGGAATATAGTATTCCATATCTATTCTTGGGATATGTCTAAGGAAGAAAGGGATATACTTCTTCTTCACGAATGTTTTGGTAGAAGAGAAGTAATCCTTCATATAGACGAAGATGTGTTTTCGACATTCTATCATCTCACAAAGGCAGACATATTTGTGTCTGGCCAAGGTGCTTTCTCACTAATGGCTAATTACTTGGGGGATGGTATAAAGTTGACAACACCATTTTATATGCATTGGAAAGATTTTCCCCAAGATATTCAAGATATAATAGAAGTTAAACCAGATGGGTCTTTCGATCAAAACAAACTTTTGAAAGTATTGGAAATAAAATGAGTAAATTAGACTGGAAAGAAATAGATGGTTGGTTCTCCGAATCTGATGCCGAATTCGTTTCTGAAATAGTCAGATCAATTCATAATGGTAATATAGTTGAAGTAGGAGTTTTCAAGGGTAGAAGTAGTGCCGTTATGATGCCCATTGCTCTTAAGAATGGAAATCAATACTATGCTATTGATAACTTTTATGGAGGAATAGATGAAACAACACCAGCATCAAAAGTTCAAAGATCAGAAGGATCAAAAGTTATGGCTCAATTCATGGGGAATATGAAAGATATTGGAATACATCGTTCCGATTACGCATTATACAAGAGTAATAGTGTTGAAGCTTCAGTTTATCTCCCAAACGAATCTGTTGACTTTTGCTTTATAGATGCGGACCATGCTTACGAATCAGTGAAACTTGATTTAGAAACTTGGTGGAAAAAAATCAAAGTTAATGGTATATTAGGGGGTCACGATTACAATAATCCGGATGTGAGAAGGGCTTTGGACGAATTCATTAAAGACAAGAATCTGGGCGTAAAAACCGGGGGAAATTGTTTTGCAATCAAAAGATAAGATCAAATTTTCTAATTGTGATTGCGTAGTTGAACCGGGTAGTTTCGACGTAAACAAAATACCTGTAAATTGTCCTGCCACCTTTTCGCTCATATCTTCCGGTTTTACTACTGGTGTTTTCCAGCTTGAAAGCCGATTGGGGATGGATTGGGCTAAGAAGGTTAAGCCGGTCAATATAGAAGAACTAGCCGCATTAACAGCACTTGTGAGGCCCGGAGCATTAGAGTCTGGTCAGTCCGACGAATACATCGACATAAAATTTGGACGTAAGCAACCATCGTATCTCCATCCAGCGCTCAAAGATATTCTAGCCCCAACTTATAATTCTATGATTTATCAGGAACAAGTATTAGCTATAGCCAAAGAGATAGCCGGATTTAGTATGATCGAAGCTGATAATCTAAGAAAAGCTATGGGTAAAAAGATTCCGGAATTGATGGCTTCTCTTAAGCAAAAGTTTATGGATGGGGCGGCAAGTAGAAATGTTAAACTAGAAGTAGCTGAACAAATATTCGATTGGATAGAGAAAAGCCAAAGATATTCATTTAATAAATCCCATGCTATTTCCTATGCTATGTTAAGTTATAGCACAGCTTGGATGAAATCCCATTTTCCTCTAGAATTCTTCACAAGCTATCTAACATACTCGAATTACAAATCCGATACTATGGACGAAATCTATAGATTGGTCCAAGATGCCAGATTGTTTGGTATTGACGTTTTGCAGCCAGACATAAGAGAATGTAATGTTAGATTCAAGATCGTTGATGAAAGTATGAGATTTGGTCTATCCAATATTAAGGGTGTTGGTGAATCAGCTATTGCCAAAATAACAGAAAATGGTCCCAAATCGGTTGCTACTTGGCAAGGGTTTCTTGGGTCTATTCCTATGCTCCATAAGAATATAGGGGTTGCCTTGATTAAGGCCGGGGCTTGCGATTGTTATGGCAAACAACGGTCTCAAATGATCAAAGAGCTAGAATGTATATTTGGTACACAAATCAGAGATAAAGATGGTAAGACCAAAGATGTAAAGGGTTTAACAGAAAGAGAAAGGAAGTGGTTTTTCTATAAATTGACTGATGAAAAAACAGTCAAGCAAGTTCTAGAAGACATGATAAGTAAGAAGAATCAAATGTTAACTAGATCACTAAGTTCTATGAATAAGAGAGAAGTAATAGAATTTACAAAAGAATTTACAGGTTTGACAGACGAAGACTTTGTTGACAAAACAAAGTTTGATATAATCAATATACTGAAGAAGTATAATTACGAAGAGAACAAAGAGAATAAGCCGCTGTCTAATATCAAAAGAATACAGGTGGTAGAAGAAAAGATAAAAGAACTAGAAGAGGAATCAATAGATACAAATTTGGGTAAAGCAACGGCAGAGAAATACTATCTAGGCATCTCATTGTCTTGCTCCCCGGTTGATGATGTTGATGATGACGAAATAGCTAGTCATACTTGCCTTGATCTTATGAAGGCTCTGAATGGCGAACATTTTTCAGTTTGTGCTGTAATAGATAATGTCAAGAATACTAAAACCAAAAAGGGTAAAACTCCCGGATCGGCAATGTGCTTTTTGACAATATCAGACTCTACCTACAGCATAGATCATGCGGTTGTCTTTCCAGATTCTTATGAAAAATTAAGTAAATACTGTAAGGATGGGATGATTTGCTTCCTGCAAGGATACAAGAAAAATGGATCAATAATTATTCAGGATATAAGAAAATTAATTTGATACTCGGTTATAATAGTGTGTTAACTTTAAAGGAGAAAAAGAATGTTGAATGTTTATGGTGTAGGTACACTAACGGCAGACCCGGAAGTTCGTCAAGTAGGCGATAACAATACTTCCGTATGTACTGCAAATCTAGCTTTTAATAGACGGGTTAAGTCTGGCGAAGATTGGAAAGATGAAGTTTGTTTTGTTCAAGTTAAATTGTGGGGCGCTCAAGCTGATAGATTCGTAGAAAGATGTAAAAAGGGAACGCAAGTGTCTGTTCAGGGTTATATGACTCAAGAATCATGGACCGGCAAAACAGATGGTGTTAAGCATAATGTCCTAGTAATGAGACTATCAAGCTTTAATGTTTGCGAAAGAAATACGACAAGCAATAGTGCGAACACTAATAAGGGTGAAGGTAAGACTCAAGCGACTTCCGCCGCACCCCCAAAAAATAATAAATCGGCGGCAACCAAGCCACAAGCCGCAAAGCCACAAGCACGTAAGCCAGAGCCAGTAGAAGAAGAAGTTCCAGTTGGTTCGGATGAAGATATTCCATTCTAGGACAAATATGAGAAAGAAACGTTTATTATTTGTTGGTGAAGGATCGTTCTTAGGAACGGGCTTCTCCACTTATTGGGCAGAAGTTATTAAAAGACTTCATGAAACCAATCTTTACGAAATAGCAGAAATTGGTTCTTACGCCCATGCGGATGACCAAAGATGTAAAATGGTGCCTTGGAAATTTTATCCAGTAATACCATCTAATAGGGATGGTTCTGCGATGGAAAAATACAAAAAGGAAATGCCAATAAGTCAATTTGGTTCCGTGGTGTTCGATGACGTTTGCTTGGAATTCAAACCTGATATAGTATTAACCATACGAGATGAGTGGATGGATAACTTCATCCATTCTTCTCCGTATCGGAAAAACTTTAAATGGTATTGGATGCTAACAATCGACGGAATTCCGCAAAGAAATATTTGGCTAGATTCATACAAGAGATGCGACGGTTGTTTGACATATTCACAATGGGCTATGGAAGTAATGCAGAAGGATGCCCTAGAAGGAACGAATATGATTACCGTTGCATCGCCGGGGGCAGATATAGATATGTTCTGTCCACCAGAAAATAAAGATGAGCATAAAGCAAGGATGGGTATAGACCCAAATTGTATTATAGTTGGTATGGTTTCCAGAAACCAAAAAAGAAAACTATTCTATGATTTGATAGAAGCTTTTTCACAATGGGTATATAAAGCCAAGTCAAAAGGTCATTCGGATTTGGTTAATAAAACATTCTTGTATCTACATACAAGCTATCCAGATGTTGGGTATGATATAGGTAGAGCTATAACAGAGTTTAAGGTGGGCAATAAAGTTCTTTTGACATACATGTGTCAAAATTGTGGTGCAGTTTATCCGTCATTTTTCACTGGCGAACAAGCACCATGCAGACGATGCAAAAAGAAAACGGCGCATCCCCCAAATGCTAATACGCCAGTATCAAGAGAAGTGTTAGCTAATATAATGAAATGTTTTGATCTTGGGGTTCAGTACACTATCTGCGAAGGATGGAGTATGACCGTTACAGAAGAAAACGCATGTGGTGTTCCTGTAATGGCTACAGATTATTCTGCTATAAAAGATCATATGAAGAATCCAGCTAATACACCAATTAAGGTTGGAAGATTCCATTATGAAGCAATTATAGAAACAGAACAGAAACGGGCATTTCCAGATAATGACGATTTCGTTAATAAGATGGACAAGTTCCTAAAACTGACTAAAGAACAGAGAAGTAAACTATCAGAGCAAGCTAGACAGTACATATTGGAACCTATTAACGTATTCGGTCAAGCCGAGAAATTGCCAAGATACAGTTGGGATAGAACCGCCGCCATATGGAAGAATGTTATTAATCAGTGTGAAATTTATGATCAAAACGATACATGGCTAAATCCCGTATGCGACCAGATAGATATCAAGAGTCTCAATGTTCCCCCAAACCTAGATAATGTGGAGTTTATCAACTTCGTCATGAGAGAAGTGTATAAGCATCCAGAATTAGAAAATAGTCATTTTGCTTTAGAATGGGTTAAGTGGCTAAATATGGGATTCATCATAGTGGGTGGACAAAGAAATAATATAGATAGAAGATATGTTGTGAATCATTTTGTCAATCTTGTTAATAAATACAATGAAGCACAAAACAGAAGAGTTAATATACTAAACAAACAGAACAGCCCTCAATCCTTAGAGATAGGTATTTTTTAATGAAAGTAGCTTTTTTAGGCCCATATAGAGATGGGACTGGATATTCTCAAGCAGCAATAGACAATATACAATGTGCTAATGATGCTGGAATAGATGTTGTGTGTAGACCAGTCAGAATGAGTAGGCCAAATAGTAATAACAATAGGTTTAAGAACCTAGAAGATAAAGACCTAAAAAATGTAGACGCAGTAATACAGATAAATCTCCCCCACACATTCCAGAGAAAAGAAGGTGTCAAAAATATAGGAATGTTCTATTGGGAAACAAATCATTTCAGATCATCCATGTGGGCAGAATCATGCAACAATATGGATGAAATATGGGTCACTAACTCACAACAGCAACAAGCATGTATGAATAGTGGAGTTACTAAACCCATAAAAATATTAGAACACCCATACGATGTGAATAAGACAATATCCGATAAAAAATTGGATATTCCATCGCTTGAAGGTAAGTGCGTCTTCTATACAATAGGTGAGATGACGAAAAGGAAGAATTTCGCAGCATTAATAAGATCGTACTATTCAGCGTTTACTAAGAACGAAAATGTTGCATTGGTTATAAAGACAAATGTGTTAGGAAACGATCCCCAACAAACAATGTCTTTGATGAATAAATTTGTGGACGACATTAAGAAGTCCGTACATATTCATAGAGACCTTAAAAATTATCCACCAATTTTGGTTATAACGGAGTTTCTATCAGAAGAACAGATTAGCCAACTTCATTCGTCTTGCGACATATTCGTATCCCCCTCTCATGGTGAAGCAATTTGTTTACCAGCTATGGATGCTATGTTTCATGGTAATCCTGTAATAGTAAGTAATTGGGGAAACTTTCCAGAATTATGCTATCAACAAGCAGATAAATATTGGCAACCAGAAAAAGATACTTTTGCACATCCCGGCGAAATAGATTGCGGATGGTTAATAGACGGACATTTAACGTATTGTTTTGGTATGGTAAATACGTTCACAGATATTTATACCGGAACGGAAAAATGGTTCGATGTTAATTTGTGTGATTTTGTGAATAAATTACAATTAGCTTATGAAGCATATATCCGTGACGACGAATGTATTGTAGGGAAAAGATCGGCAGCTAAAAAAGCGATTCAGTATTTTTCATATGATAAAATTGGTGAAGATATGAAATTCTTCTTGGAGCAATAATGGCTACAGTATTTGGCACTATATTACAAGGCATAAACAGACAGTCG
>Ga0137435_1000014_pt1 | contig 108201 bp, 85 predicted proteins | sample EasRivERMGT100_2_FD_104904 | JGI IMG/M metagenome (GOLD analysis project Ga0137435, IMG submission 104904) | Soil microbial communities from meander-bound floodplain in the East River, Colorado, USA - East River MetaG ERMGT100_2 | ecosystem: Environmental > Terrestrial > Soil > Floodplain ... | reverse complement strand
TTCGAGCGTCGATCACCTTCGTGATGAGCGTCGACATCATCAACGCCAGGCCGACCAGCCGCCCGATCCCAGCAAAGACAACCGGGGTCCGTTCGGTTGCCCTTACTCGGACAGGCTCCTAGGCGGTTTCCGCGACGAAGCGCGAACACTCCCTTCCGGCGGCACGCGTGCTGCGGGCCCCGGCCGGATCACTCCGAACGAGAGTCGCCCGCGCTGCGTATCCCGTAGATCACCCAGTAGATCCACATGAGGGCCAGGCGTGCGGGAGGCGTCTTCCTCACCTATCTACACCACCGCGTTGTGCCGCGCTGCCTCGATGGTGGAGATGTCGATCTTCTTCATCGGCATCATCGCCTCGAAGGCACGCTTTGCCTCGGCGCCACCAGCCGCCAGCGCATCGGTCAGCGCGCGCGGGGTGATCTGCCACGAGAGGCCCCAGCGATCCTTGCACCAGCCGCAAGCGCTTTCCTCGCCGCCATTGCCGACGATCGCGTTCCAGTAGCGGTCCGTCTCTTCCTGATCGTCCGTCGCGATCTGGAAGGAAAAGGCCTCACTGTGGTGGAACACCGGGCCGCCGTTGATACCGATACAGGGAGTCCCGAGAACGGTGAACTCCACGGTCAGTACGTCGCCCTCTTTGCCGCCCGGATAGTCGCCGGGCGCCTTGTGAACGGCGGTCACTTTGCTGTTCGGAAAGGTGGCGGCGTAGAAGCGCGCAGCCTCATGCGCGTCCTTGTCGAACCAGAGGCAGATCGTGTTCTTGGGCTTCATGTTGGTGTGCTCCTAGTAGTCGGCCGGGACGAACGCCAGGTTTCGCTGGAGACGACTCTACGCCTGTCCCGACGCCCCGCTCCAGTTCAAATCCCCACCGCCCGGTTGCAGGGCCTTCGACCGCTGTGGGAGCTTTTTTGCCCGCGGCGAGACAGCGATAACTCGGAGGCCCGATGCTGACTTCGGTGAGACTCCTCGACGAGATGGACGAACAGATGTGGACTCTGCTGCAACGCAACCTCACCGGGATCACCGAGGAGGAGGCCGAGTGGCGTCCGCACCCGCTCGCGAACCCGGTGCGTTGGCTCGTCGGCCACCTGGCCTGGTTCGAGGAGTGGGCGCACGACGCTTTGCGCAGGAAGGGCCGGTACCTGGTCGATCGGGATCCGACCGCCTACCTGGATGGGACGATGCCGGAGCTGCTCGCACGCTTCACGGCGGCGCGCGCCAGCTATCGAAAGCGAATCTCGGAGCTCGAGGACGACGACCTCACGCACCAGTTGAGCTACTTCTCGCGCTACGATGTGACCGAACTCGACCTGCTGAAGACGCACACCCTCCACCTTGCGGGGCATCGCTTTCAGGTGCGCTATGTGCGCGGCACTTACAGCCGCGCCCACGGCACGCGCAAAGCGGACTTCGATCCCTGGTAGCCTGCACAACAAGGGTTCTGGCACGCTTCGGACACGGCCCGGGCGAGCCAGATCCTGTCTGGCCGGCGACAGCCTTCTTGAAAATGCCTTGGAAGGGAGGCTCTCCTTGAGAACCAACGTCCCAAATCGGCATGCTTGCCGGTGTTGTGGTTTCCTCACCATCGAAGTGCCCGATAACTATGAGATATGTCCTGTTTGCGGTTGGGAGGACGAGGGCGTGGACGACCCGACATCGCGCACCTCTACAAATACACGACTCTCGAAGGACGGGGCCTCTGTCGGGGTCTCACTTGTTGAAGCGCAAGCGAACTTCAAAGCGTTTCGTGCCTACAAGCCATACCTTCCTAGCGTTCGCCCGGCGCGGTCGGACGAACAGCCAGCCCCGGGCACCCCTTCGGCACTTCTGAATGATCCACGATTCGCGATAAGTGACGCGTCCCAATATGACCGGCTAGGCGCTCCATCACTCGAGCTGGGCATGCTTCGATTGTGGGCTAGCGAATCAAGTACCGAATTCCGATCAGCCGAAGCCGACGCTGGCTGTTTCCGGGTCCATTGCTGCACCGACGACTCGGATTCTCATTCATGGTCAGTTGCAATAGATGACATGAAGATGTCTGCGGAGGACTTGTACCAATGGTCTTCGCGATGCGATCAGCTCAACAGGGCTTTCCAGGAACGTGAACAACTGACATGCGCGGACCCTCGCCTCAAGATTGCCATATCGATCAGCACGCTCGGCCAGGTCAGGTTCTCAGCACACGTCTTGCCGCCCCTTGTCAGTGGCTGGCTTGTGTTTGAATATGAACGCGAGCCCCAGCATCTTGAATCCTTGTGCAGCCAGCTTCACGCTCTAACGGCTAGGACTTGGAGGTAGGAGAGTTCCCGCCTCGGGGACTGGTAAGGCGTCCTGCCTGACGGATAGCGCTGCCGCTTTTCCCGCCACTGTTCCGCTCGACCAGCTCCACTTGAAGTGAACCCACCGAGCGTCCCCGGGTCAGACCTGTCCGTGCGTTGCCCTTCCGATCGCCCCCTCCACCATCTTCCCGCTCATCGTCAGATACATCACGTCCTCCGCCACTGACAACTCGAACGCCGTCCGCCGCTCCAGCCGCTCGAGCAGGGTTGCCAGCGGAGCGCCGGCGATCCCCAGGAGCTCCAGCGACTCCGCGCGGTGGATGCGCTCGCCGGCGAGCGACGCCCAGTAGCGTTCGACTTCGCGATGCGTGTACACGGCGACTCGTGGCGCGGCCTTGCTGGCCCGATGGAGCCGCGCCGCGTCCGGCGCTCCGACCTCGATCCACGCCTTGAGCGTGCCCGTCAGGTCTCGCACGTCGAGGGCAGGCTGGTCGGCATCCGCGAGCCCTTTGGAGAATGCCAGCCCCTCCTGAAGCTCCAGGCAGTACGCGAGCACCCGTGCACACATGAACTCCTCGCTCTCGGACGGGTGCCGCGCGACGCGCAGATCGAGCGTCTCGTAGACGCCGCGGTCCACGTGCGAGAGCTGCACGGTGAACTGGTGAATCGTGGAGCTGATCGCCAATTGGGCCTCCATGTATTCTCCGCGATTCTGCCATAGTCGCCAGTCCGACCTCACCCGTTCATCCTCGAGGAGGCGCGTCGCGCGCCCATGACCCTGTTGAGCCTCAACGACATCAGCCTGACCTTCGCCGGGCCGGCGCTTCTGGACTCGGTGAGTCTCCAGATCGACGACGGCGAGCGGCTTGGGCTCGTTGGTCGCAACGGGGCGGGCAAATCGACGCTACTGAAGATCCTCGAAGGCACACTGGTGCCGGACTCGGGCAATGTGGCGCGGCAACCGCGGCTGCGCATCGCGAGCCTCCGGCAGGACGTTCCTCCCGATCTCGCGGGTTCGGTGCGGGCCTACCTGCACGTGGCCTGCGGAGCGGCGACGAGTGATCAATCCTGGGCCATCGAGACGCGCATCGATCAGGCGGCACACGACCTGACGCTCGACCTGGACGCTGCGATCGAGTCGCTTTCCGCCGGATCGAAGCGTCGCGTCCTGCTGGCGGCGGCGCTGGTGCGTGATCCCGACCTGCTGATCCTGGACGAGCCGACCAACCATCTCGACATCGACGCCATCCGCCACCTCGAGGACGCGCTGCAGCGCCGGCGCGGCGCGCTGGTGTTCGTCACCCACGACCGCAGCTTCCTCCGCACCCTCGCCACCCGCATCGTCGATCTCGACCGCGGCGCGGTCCGCAGCTACCGCTGCTCCTACGATGCCTATGTCGAGCAACGTGAGGAAGCGCTGCGCGTCGAGGCGGAACAGGCCGAGCTGTTCGACAAGAAACTGGCGCAGGAAGAGGCGTGGCTGCGACGCGGGATCAAGGCGCGCCGCACGCGGAACGAGGGCCGCGTCCGCGCACTCGAGGCGTTGCGTCTGGAACGCGGCGCCCGCCGGGACGAGACGGCGCGCGTCAAAGCGCAGCTCGTGGAGGCAGACCGCTCCGGGCGGAACGTACTGCGATGCCAGAACGTCACCTACGGGTACGGGGACACGCCGATCGTGCGCGACCTCACGACGACCATCATGCGCGGCGATCGCATCGGCATCCTGGGCCCGAACGGCTGCGGCAAGACCACGCTGCTCGGGTTGCTCCTGGGCGGGATCGTCCCCCAGCAGGGCACGGTTACGGCGGGCACGAAGCTCGAGGTCGCGCACTTCGAACAACTTCACGACATGCTCGACGACACGAAGTCGGTGATCGAGAACGTCGCCGAGGGTCGCGACATGATCGAGGTCGGCGGCGGCGAACGCCACGTGGTCGGCTACCTGCGCGACTTCCTGTTCACGCCGGAGCAGATGCAGGGCTCGGTGACGCGACTCTCCGGGGGCGAGCGCCGGCGGCTCCAGCTCGCCAGGGTTCTGTCCCGCCCCTGCAACATGCTGGTGCTGGACGAACCGACCAATGACCTGGATCTCGAGACCCTCGAGCTGATCGAGGAGATGCTGCTCGAGTTCCAGGGCACGCTGCTCCTGGTGTCCCACGACCGCGCGTTCATCGACAACGTGGTCACCTCGACGATCGTATGCGAGGGCCCGGGCGAGTGGAACGAGTACGTCGGCGGCTACGAGGATTGGCTGAGACAGCGTAAGCCCGAGGTGACCTTGGCTCCGGTGACGAAACCGACGCGGCCGGGCGCCGAGCGAGAAAAGGCACGACCGCGGCGGATGGGCTTCAAGGAGAAGCGCGAGCTGGGCGAGCTACCGGGGCGAATCGAGGCGTTGGAGGCCGAGAAGCAGCGGCTCTTCGGTCTGATGGCGTCCTCGAGCTTCTATGCCTCGCGTGGAGATGAGATCGCGCAAGCGAAGCAGCAGCTCGCGGCACTGGAGGCCGCGCTGCAGACAGCCTACGCGCGCTGGGTGGAGCTGGAGACTCTGGCGACGAGCGGTGAAGGATGAAACCAGGGCGAGACTGAAGGGCACGTCTGCGCTCTACGCTTTGCTAGGCGTCGTCGTTAACGGGGTTTGGGATAGCGACGCTTCGTATCCGCTACCGATCGGGCGACCAGCGTTTCCAGGACCATCAGGTCGACGTTGTCCAGCCGCCTGATGTAGACACATACCTTCCCAGTCCTGTGCTTTCCCAGCTTCGCCAACAAGACGTCACGGCTTTCGAAGGCCTCTGCGATGTAAACGACGAGCTCACTTCCCCGCACGGCAAACCCAGCGAGAGCGGAATCGCCTTCGTGACCACTGGCGTACTTGTAATGGTAGCTCCCGAATCCGACGATGCTTGGCCCCCACATTCTTGGTTCTTGCTTGGTAGCTCTTCGCATGAGAGCAAGCAGCGTCTGGGCGTCATTCCGTTGCTCCTCCTTCGCAATGGCAGCAATGTGCCTCTCGGCACTGACTTTTGTGGGTTTTGTCTTGAGCTCCGACACGCGCGCCTCCAAACAGTTTCTCTTCGACGCCTAACGATAATTCGACAGGTCTGCCCTAGGCGCAGCTACCGACTCGTCGTCGGCGCCCACCCGATACGCCCATCGCTGAGGAAGTCATGACGAAGGACGTGAAGTCGGAACGCACTCAGGAGACTCACGGGGCCGGGCACGACGCTCGCCGTCCCCGCTGCGGAAGCCCGCTCGATGGCCTCACTTGCCCGCCTCCACGATCTTCTGCATCACCGCATCGATGTTGAACGACGCTGGCTTCCCGGTTCCGGTCTCATCCTTTGACGCGGTGGGGATGGTAATTTGCGGACCGACAGCCAGTTCCGAGCCACCGCTCTTGAACGGAAACAAGTCGATCAGATTGAAGTCACCGAGCCCGGTCGTCGAACCGTTCCCGAACGAGACCGTCGTGACCGGCAGGGTATAGCGCAACAGCTGTCCGCGGCCGCCGAGCTTGTGCGGCACCAGACCGCGAAACAAGAACGAGTTCGTATACGCGTCGTCCACGTCGGAGAGCGTCGGCGCCCAGTAGTCGTGGAAGTTCACCGTAATCTTGGGCGTCAGAGGATTGTTCGCGGCGTTCATGTCTTCGGTCGAGGCGCCCTGGGCAAGCGCAACGGCCGGGATCAGCGCGGCCAGAACTACGGCTGCGGGAGTCCGCATCGGAGTCCCCTTTCGTCGATCGGCTGGCATCGCAGCGTGGAGTGCACAAAGAGAGCACCGTCCGACAAACGTCGCAAGCGTTGCTCTCACGCCTTGCTGGCCGCCTTCCCCGCTACCGTCCCCGACGACCAACTCCACTGAAAGTTGAATGCTGGCTCAACTGCGAGACCATGTGTCCCGATCGGGCACTATGTGTTGCCATCGGCGAACATGGCCAATGGGCCTGTTGACCGATCACGACCGATGATCGCCGGTGTGCGCCGGCGCATGTTGAGGCTCGCGGGCCCTTGGGATGCGACCGCCCGCGCGCTCAGCGCGGAATCTCGACGGTGATCGTGCTCCGCGGGTCCGCGCTGGTCTCGCCTGGGGTGAACACGGCGTACATTTACGCCTCGCACAATGGAGGAGCAGTCGCGTTGGGAAGGACAAGCGGCTTGATGGGCTCAATGATGTAGAGTCGGCCGATAGCGGTCCGGTGACGTGGTGCCAAGTGGTAGGCCTGCCAGTTGCTGGAGGGAGTTCCCGGTGAGGCAAGTCGCGTTGATGGTGTCCCCGCTGCTGATCGCGGGGTTGATGGGCTGCAGCAGCAACAACTCGGTGACGGGCCCCTCGACCGCTCCGGCGCAGTGGTCTCAGACCTCCGGGCTCCCGGGCGTTGGGATCTGTGTTGCCCTCACCACTAGCGGCACCACCCTGTTGGCCGGGATCCATGGCGCCGGGGTGTTCCGCTCCACCGACGGCGGCCTCACCTGGACGCCGGCCACGACCCAGCCGACCAATCTGGGCATCCTTTCCCTCACCACCAGCGGCACCACCCTGCTGGCCGGGACCGATGGCGCAGGGGTGTTCCGCTCCACCGACGGCGGCCTCACCTGGACGCCGGCCACGACCCAGCCGACCAATCTGACCATCCTTTCCCTCGCCGCCAGCGGCGCGACCCTGCTGGCCGGGACCGATGGTTCCGGGGTGTTCCGCTCCACTGACGGCGGCCTCACCTGGACTCCGGCCACGACCCAGCCGATCAATCCAAACGTCCTATCCCTTACCGCCAGCGGCACCACCCTGCTGGCCGGGACTGGCGGCGCCGGGGTGTTCCGCTCCACCGACGGCGGCCTCACCTGGACGCCGGCCACGACCCAGCCGACGGATCCGGGCATCCGTTCTCTCACGGCCCGCGGCATCACGCTGCTGGCCGGGACCCTTGGCGCTGGAGTGTTCCGCTCGACCGACGACGGCCTCACCTGGACTCAGGCCACGACCCAGCCCACGAATTCACTAATCGTTTCACTCACCTCCAGCGGTACCACGCTGCTGGCCGGGACCGGCGGCGGCGGGGTGTTCCGCTCGAGCGACGACGGCCTCACCTGGACTCAGGCCACGACCCAGCCGACCAATCCGAACATCCTTTCCCTTGGCGCCAGCGGCACCACCCTGTTGGCCGGGACCCTTGGCGCTGGAGTGTTCCGCTCCACCGACGGCGGGCTTACCTGGACACCGGCCACGACCCAGCCGACCAATGCGAACATCCGCGCTCTCACCGCCAGCGGCACCACACTGCTGGCCGGGATCAATGGTGCAGGGGTGTTCCGCTCCACCGACGGCGGCCTCATCTGGACGCCGGCCACGACCCAGCCGACCAATTTGAACATCGATGCCCTCACCGCCAGCGGTACCACGCTGCTGGCCGGGACCGGCGGCAGCGGGGTGTTCCGCTCCACCGACGGCGGCCTCACCTGGGCGCCGGCCACGACCCAGCCAACCAGTCCGAACATTCTTTCCCTCACCGCCAGCGGCACCACCCTGCTGGCCGGGACCCTTGGCGGTGTGTTCCGCTCCACCGACGACGGCCTCAACTGGTCTCCGGCCACGACCCAGCCGACGGACCCGATCATCCGCTCTCTCACGGCCGGCGGCACCACGCTGCTGGCCGGAACCTTTGGCGCCGGTGTGTTCCGCTCCACCGACGGCGGCCTCACGTGGACGGCAGCCACGACCCAGCCGACCAATCCGAGCATCCGTTCTCTCACAGCCAGCGGCATCACGCTGCTGGCCGGGACCTTTGGCGGCGGGGTGTTCCGCTCCACCGATGGCGGCCTCACCTGGACGGCGGCCACGACCCAGCCGACCAGTCTGGTCATCCCCTCCCTCACCGCCAGCGGCACCACCTTGCTGGCCGGGACCGGCGGCGCGGGAGTGTTCCGCTCCACCGACGGCGGCCTCACCTGGACGGCGCTCGGGAAAGGTCCGATGACGACCGCGAGCGTGATCGCGCTTGCCGTCAGCGGCACGACCCTGTTGGCCGGGACGGACAACACTGGGATCTGGCGGTATCCGCTGTAGCGAATGGGACCTTCCGAACTCCCGTCATGGCTCTTCGCGGCCCGCGAGAACGCAGCCTTGGCCGCCAGAATTCAGCCAATGTGACCCCCCTTTCCGGTGAGTGCTCCCGACCGTCCTGCGACGGTCCCGCTCGACCAACTCCACTGGAAGTCGAATCCGCCGAGCCGGCCTTCGACGTCGAGGATCTCGCCGCACAGATAAAGCCCGGGGGAGCGGCGCGATTCGAGGGTGGAGGGATCCACTTCTGCGAGGGGCACGCCGCCGACCAGCTCCATTGAAAGTTGAATGCTGGCGTAACTGCGAGACCATGTGTTCTGACCCCGCGGGCGAACGAAGGCCCGGTGGGCGAGAAGGGACAAGTACCAAGCACTCAGACCCATCGGGGTACGCGCCTGGCGTAGGTCAAGATGGATCGACAATTGGGATGAGGCTTCAACGCTTCCAGGCTCGCGGCAGCCACGACCGCCGCTTCGGCGGCGTCACGACCTCCACGGGTACCTCGCCCCGGCGCCACGCGAGCAGCTCGCGCCCGACGACCTTGATCGCGCCCGCAATCGGGATCGCCAGCAATGCGCCCACGACCCCACCGATCTCGGCGCCGATCGCCAGGCTGACGGCGATCGCGAGCGATGAGAGCTTCACCGTGCGGTGATACACCACCTGTGTCAGGGTGCGGTTCTCGAACTCCTGGTACAGCGCCATCACCACGACCACGATCACCATGGTCGGGATGCCCTTCGTCAGGGCCACCGCCCCGGCGATGATCGCGCCGAGCAGAGCGCCCGCCATGGGGAGCAGATCGAGCACACCGACGACCAGCCCGATGGGGACTGCGTACGGCACCCCGGTCGCGAGCAGCACAATCGTCGTGACGGTTGCGGCGATGACGCTGATCAGCACGTTCCCGGACACGTAACCGCTGACCGCCTTCGAGACACCCGACCCGATCCGCTGCCAGCGCGCACGGCTGGGGTCGGGCACGAGCTTGAGGAAGCCGTCGAACCACTGCGGGCCGTCGAGCGCCACGAACAGCGAGAAAAAGGAAACGGCGGCCACAGCGGCGCCGGTGCTGAACATCCCCTGCACGAACTGGAGGGCCGGCTGGCCGATGCTGGCCGCGCCGCCTTCTTCTGTCAGCCAATTGCGGATCTTCTCGATCACGTTGAAGTGCTGATCGAGCCGACCGAGCTGTTGGTATTCACTCGCAAGCTTCTGCAACAGGTCGGGCAGATGCCGCGAGAAGCTTCCCACCTCCCGGATGATCGGCGGCAGCAGCATGAGCGCGCAGCCAAGCCCCGCCAGCGACCCGAGCGCGAACGTGACGCTTACGGCACGGCCGCGGGCCATGCCGCGGCGCACGAACACCTGCACGAGAGGCTCGAGCGCCATGGCCAGGATGATCGCCGCCAGCAACTGAGCCAGGATCTGGCGGAGCCCATAGGCCATCGCAATCAGCAGCGCGGCGCCGGCAAGAATGGCGACGAAGGTGACCACTGTCCGCGGCGCGATCACGATTTCGGCGGCATCGGGCCGAGGTCGCCCCTGCGCGCCGCTTGTCGTGTCAGCGGGCGAATCAGGCATCGGGTTCTCCGGGCTCCGGCTGACCGGCGGGCGCCGAGCGACGGCCGATGCCGAGGGCGCGAACTGCCATTGCGACCGCGCGGCCTGCGACCTCGAGAGTGCGGTCGAGTCGTGGGCTCAACGCCTCGAGGAACGCTTCGGCGCTCCTGAGCGTGCGCCGGAGCTGAAGCAGCGTGGCCACCGCTGCCGCCACCAGGGCGCGGCTGATCACAGCCGTGGCCCTTCCCTGAGCCACGGCTGTGTCGAGCGCACCGTGTCCCGAACTCATGGGACTAGGCCTTGCCGTGGGCAAACCGGTCCACGTGCGTGGCGACTCCGTGAATCTGCCCGGCGATCATGACGCGGGAGATGCCGCTCACGAGCACCGACGCCCCCACCAGCGTGCCGATCGCCCACACCGAGCTCGACGGCAACTGCGCGAGAATCAGCGCGCCCAGCAGCAGAGACCACAGCGCATCGAAAAGAACCCAGCCCCACCCATTCACGGGCCGAAGCTGGAAGGCGATGATGGACTGGAAAATGCCCTGGACGACGAACAGCGAGCCCAGGAGGCCCGTCAGCGCGGCGACGCCCTGAATGGGCATGGCCACGAGCATGATGCCGACCACCCCGTAGGCCAGGCCTGAAAGCAGCTTCCAGAAGAACTGCCCGACATTCTCGGACTTCAGCGCGAAGATGAACTGAGCGACTCCCACGAAGATCAGAGTCCACCCCAGTACGATCGTCGTCAGCGTTGACGTGATGACCGGATAGAGCATCAGGAACACCCCGAGGGCGGCTGTCAACACTCCCATGAAGATGGCCCACCCGGAGCGGGACTTGACCTCGCCAACTGCATCGTGAGCTGCCATTGGATTTCTCCTCGAGCGTCGAGCGGACCACTTCGTGGCCGCCCCGACGCCATTTGTGGCCGGCTTGGACCGGCCGGGACCACTTCCTGTCAGGACACTGCGGCCTTCGCAGCCGCCGCCTTCATTGTGGCGGTCGAGCTGACCGCCCCGATTCGACCGCCCACCGGGGTGGCGTCCGGCGAACCCCGGACGTCGCCCGCGGCGTGCGGCTCACTGGCACGACGTCACTTCGTCGTTGCGCGAATCTTCAACTTGGCCGCGAGCTCATCGACAGATGCCTTGAACTTCGCGACATCGGCGCCGATCTCGGCCTTCGCCCGCGCCACGTTCGACTCGTGCGTCGTCTTCAGGTCCTTGATCCTCGCTTCGATACTCTGCCGAGCGGACTTCAGGGCGTTGATCGCCGCGACTTCCGCATTCGCCTTGTTCTGGCGCGCCGTGGCCTCTGCCACCTCGAGTTTGGCTTTCGCTTCCTGAACCTGCGCGCCGATCTTTTCCTGATAGGCCTTGATCACCGCGTCTGGCGCGGGCGCGGGGCCTTGTTTGGTTGAGTTCACTGGTTCCCGTCCTTTCCGTAGTGGTTCGTCCATTCACCGGCTGTGCAGCGTCGCCTCGACCTTCGCCTGCTGGTCGCGGCTCAGCGTCGTGCTCAGGATGGTGCCGCCGTAGCCCCGGAACTGCTCGGCCACGGCCTGCCGATCGATGGTCCTCAGGAGCGCGAAGATGGCCGAGTCCCCGGGCTGGACCATCGTGCCCACACTCGTCACGAAGTCGTCCGAGATGCCGAAGTCTTCCTTCCAGGACGACGCATCCAGCGCCCCGACGCCCGCCCCGAGCGCGCCACCTCCGAGGGTCCCCGCAGTGAGGGCCGTCGCCGTCGCCGTCGCCGCCGCTGCGCTGGCCCCGGCCGTGAATGGGATCGCGAGGAGGGCTCCGAGGAAGCCGCCCAGCAGGGCGCCCCAGGCCGCGCCTTCACCCGTGGTCAGCTGATAGCTCTGGTCGACGCGAAGCTTGCCGTTGTAGTCGCGATACACGGCGACTGCATCGTTCAGGTCGACCACCCAACTGGAGTTCATGTCCTGCAGGACGTTGAGTACCTGCGATGCGCGGTACATGTCCTTCTTGAAGCCGACAACGATGAGCTGTGACATTGTGGAACCTCCTTCTCGGTTTGTAGTGGTGTTACGACCGTTTCTCTGATGTCGCACCCCGAAAGAATCGGTGGGCGCGGCGGCCCCGTGCGGGGCCGTCGTTCACGGCGTGAGTGCGGCCCTCGTCAGCTTCCACGCCTGATCGAGCTTCGCGGTGCGTTCCCGGTACTCGGCACGCACCTCGTCCAGCCGTTTCGTCAGGCGCTCCTTCTGCTCGCTGCTGACCGTCGCGATCTGCTCCTTCAGCGACTCGATCTTGGCTTCGCCTTCGCGCTTCACAGCCTCGATGCGGGCCTTCAGCTCCTGCTGCTTGGCCCCCAGCTTCTGCCGCGTCTCCTGGACCTTCGCCTCGAGCTTCGCCTTGCGGTTCGCGGAGGCCTTCTCCAGCTCGGCCTCGAGCGAATCAAGCTCCGCCTCGAACGCGGCGATCTCCTTCTCGTAGTAGGCGTCCTCCACCTGGATGCGGCTGCGGCGGAAGATCCGTCCGCTCAGCGCCTCCATCCGGGTGTCGAGCGGGGTCTGCCACACCTCGTCGATCTCCGCGATGACCGCGGCATTCCCGGGCAGCAGGAACTCCTCGACCTCGGTCACGAAGTCCCTGCCGATTCCGAATCGCGTCAGATCGAACGCCGCGCCGATCATGGTTCCGGTGCCGGCGCCGATACCCAGGCCGACCGGTCCGCCCACCAGGCCGGCGAGGCTTCCCACCAGCAGACCGATCAACGTCCCCTCCGGCCCCGGATCGTCGGCCTTGCGAACCGACGCCTTGCCGGCCGAGTCCTTGGTGATCACGGCGTCCGCATACAGGCGATGCTGCCTTCCTGATGGAGGTCCCGCATCGCGCGGGATCCCTCGTACGCCTGCTTCTCGTCTCCGAAGACGACCACCACCACCTTGTTCATGTTCTTTCTCCTTTCGTTCGAGAGTGCACGTTGAGTTCGTTCACGATGGACGCGGATTCGCTCCTACGAGGCGTGCGCCAGGCCGGCAGAGTGCACGCGTCCCCAGCTCCTGAGGCGGAACCCGAGCGCGATCTGCAGAATCCCGGAGGCGATGGCGCAGCCGCCGATCCACAGCACCATGGCGAGTGCCCCGACGCCCGGCGCCGCGACCAGGATCACGCCGAGGCCCACTGACAGAAGCCCCGAGAGGACGAGCCGCCACTCGCCCGTGATCTCCTTCCGCAGCCGCATCGCCGCGACGATTGTCGTGACGCCGATCGCGATGGCCCATGCCGCTATGATCATGAGCAGCGCGACGGTGGTAATGGCCGGGAAGAAGAACGACACGATGCCGGCTGCGATCCCCAGCACGCCGCCGATGACCAACGGAAACCAGGCGGGCTCTCCGTGGCGGTTGGCGATGGCCCACACGATCATGAACACGCCGTCGGCGAGCGAGTAGGCGCCGAACATCATCACCAGCGCCGCCAGAGTGATCCCCGGCTGGAAGAACGTGAGAACACCGAACACGATCGCAGCGATCCCGCGCAGCACCACCCATCCCCAGTTGCGACTCAGAGTCTCCATTGCCTCCTCCTTTCCTCACGGGATCACGCTCCCGCGATTCGCGTGTGCTCCAATCGAGCACGGTTGCCGCGTGCCTCGTATATCAAGGCGTGTGCCATGGCCTGGAACGCGATGGGAGTGCAACTTACGGTTCATCGGTGACCGCGCGGGCGACGCCGAATCCCGGGGATTCACCAGATCTGGGGACGGGTCCTGGGGACGACCGGCGACCGGCGCGGTGGAAGCGTTCCGACGGACCGGAGCCGCCGTGCGGCGCGAAAGCAACGAGGCAGCTCCCTCGCGGGAGCTGCCTGTTCCCGATTGTGGTCGAACTAGGCGGCGTTCCGGCGCTGCCGGAGATCAGCTGCGCCCACGTCGGATCTCTCGCGCCGCGCGTCCACGCTGAACGGGCCGGATCCGAAGTGGATCATCAGCAACGCGGCGCCGAGCAGGGCCACGTTCTTGAAGAACATGACCGACTGGAGCTGCGCCGCCTGCGGATCGGGCACGGCCCAGAACGCATGCATCGTCACGGTCACCGGCACGAGGAAGAGGGCGAGCATCGCGGCTCCCACGCGCGCCCGGTACCCGATCAGCACGCTCAATGCTCCGAGCAGCGCGAGCACGCCGGATGCCGGCACGAGAAAGCTCGCGAACGGGACGCCGAGATGAGCCGCATGTTCGATGGTCGGGCGGGAGAAGTGGCCGAGCGACCCGGCGAGGAAGATCGCCGCGTACGATGCCCGCCCTGCCGGAACCAGGTACCGCGTGGCCGCGGTGTCACGGAGATCGCCGGAGACCACCGTGTGCCAAACCGAACTGATCATCACGTTCACACTCATCGTGTTCCTTCCTTTGTTTCGAGCGAGGAGCCTTTCGCGCTCCCGCTCGCAACGTTGCGAAGCCAGACGAGCAGCCCCTGATCCACACCCTCCAGGCGGACGCCCCGTCCCGGACTCGAACAGAATCGCGCGATCAGTCCCGCAGTCGATGGGTCCACGCGCCACACGCCCGAGACGTCCAGCGTCAGCTCATGGCCCGAATCGAGCGCCACGCGCACGAGCGCCTCGAGGCGCGTGATCTGGTCCACTGTGATCTCCCCCGCCAGCCGGTAGACCACTCCATTCGCCGAACCCCGTTGCTCCGTGATCTGCAGCATGGACGTGCTGCCCTCCGTTCCGGCCCGATTCACCGCGGCCCCACCACGCCCCATTACAAGCGGAGTGCCAGCGACCCGGCGTTGTGGCCGAAGCGCTTACGGCACAGATCGGGCCGAGAGACTCACGAGCGGCGAGGAATCCCCCGATTCTGGAGAGCGGCGAGGAGTGGCGGCGCAAAGGAAGCCGAGGTAGCCGCACGCGCCCAAGCGCACGGCGATCAGGGCTTGGTTAGCTTCTCTGCGGCCAGCGCCCTCACGACGACGTTGGCGTAGTACACCGTGCACTGTGCCGCGCCGCCCGAGTACGCCGAAAGCGCGATCCCGCCGCGCGGAGGCGGATCGGGTCGCAACTCTTGATCGAACACGACTCGGTCATCGATCGCCACTCGGCAATGGTCCCTGCCGCGGATCTCGACGCGCATGTGGTGCCAGGTCCCATTGGCGTTCGTGAACTTGGCGCTACCGACCGGAAACTGGTTGACGTACAGCTTGAGGTCGTCGTACCCGGGTCCCCGGAGGTCGATGCCTAGGCCTTTCTTGCCCGGCATCACACGAACCGCGCAGCCCTTGTCCACACCGCGCATGCCGCAGACGTCGAAGTCGACCGCATAGTTCACCCAGGTGGAGTCCCCGGCGTAAAGGAAGGAATGGGCCTGCTTCTCGTCGGGGAGCTCGGCGCGCAGGACACCCTCACGGATGCTCCAAATCGAGGCGTCGGCGGCGGTCCATCCTTTCATGCTCCCATCGGCAAATCCGTCCACGAACATGGCGTCCCGGCGATCGAACTTCGGCATCGGCGGCGGCGCAGGGGCTCGCCCGGGAGCCGGCCGGGCGTCCGCCCCCGCGAGCGTTGCCGCCAGACCGAGGAGGATCTGCCAACTTGCCAAGATGCGAATAGGCCGTTTCATACCTTGCGGCCCATCATCCCGTGGGGCAAGGCGAGCCCGACGCGCTTGCGAGACATGGGCCCACCACGATCGAGGTTGGCGAGCATGAACGCCGCGGCGTCAGCGTAGGGAATGATCATCTGAGGGATGCTCGTCGCGAAGAATGGCAACACCAGCAGATCGGGCAGCAGCTTCGTCACCGCCGGTATGGCCACGGGCAAGCGTTCGAGCGACACGCGCAGTCGATGGATTCCGACGGCTGGTTGATCCACCATCGGCCCGGGGCAGAGCAGCCGCCACTCGATGGTGGACCGCTGGAGGCGTTCGAAGTTGACCCGATGCGGCCAGTACGTGTCGCGTACCTTCGGCAGGTCGAGGCCACGCCGGCCCGAGGAATCGAGATCGAGCAGGCCCGCACCGGCAAGCAGCCAGCACAGTGGCCTGCGGTTCCCGGGCACTGTCTCGACACTGGAGACGACGCGATCGAACAGCTCGACGAAACGCTGGCCCTCGGTGACGAGGCCGGCGCAGCTGATCAACACATCATGCCCCGAGATGAATTCGCCCAGCTGCGAAGGCTGTTGTTGCATGAGGTCACCGGTCGTGATCGTCGCTTTCGAGGCGATGCCCGGCGGCAACTTGGCCGGCACGCGCACCAGCGCCGAAACGTCGTGACCTGCCGCGACCGCGAGCCGGGCGACATGCGATCCGAGTGAGCCGGTTGCACCGAAGATGGCGATTCGCGTCATATGTTTTCGCTCCCGTTTGGTTGGTTGTCCGGTGATCTCAACCGGGTTCCCTAATCAAGCGGAGTGCCATCGAGGACATGGTGCGGCGGAACGGGTTACATCGCCGTTCGCGACCGCGGCCCCCACGAAGGACGGGGAATCCTCCGAATCTGGGGACGGGGCGGCTCGGTCTGCGCCCGGTCCGTCGCGGCGGAAGCCGTCTACGGCTTCGGGCGGAACCGCGCTTTGTCGATGTGGTAGAGCCGGATCTTGTTGTCGAGGGTGGCCGGAGGAATGCCCAGGCGTCGCGCCGCACCGCGAGCGCCCGCGACCCGGCCCTCGCAGGCCTCGAGCGCTTCCTCGATGAGATTCTTCTCCTGGGCGCGCAGCCCTTCCCGCAGGTGGCCTCGCGCCACCGCCGCCGTGGCGATCCATGAGCCCTCGGGCCCCGGCACTGACGATAGCTCCATCACCTGTTCGTCCAGGCGGAGCGGTCCGCCCTCGGAGAGGATCATTGCGCGCTCCATAAGGTTCCCGAGCTCCCGCACGTTTCCCGGCCAGTCGTATTCCATCATGCGACCGAGGCTCTCCGGGTCGATTCCGGCGTAGTTGAGCCCGCGCCGTTCCGCAAAGCGCCGTGCGAAATACTCGACTAGGGCCGCGATATCGTCACGGCGCTCGCGCAGCGGCGGCACCGCAATTGGGAACACGCTCAGGCGGTAGTAGAGGTCCTCGCGGAACGAGCCCTGGGCCACACTCGTGCGCAGGTCGCGATGGGTCGCCGCGATGACACGCACGTCGGTGCGCAGCGTGCGCGAGCCGCCCACGCGTTCGAACTCCTGTTCCTGAAGCACGCGGAGCAGCGCCACCTGCAGGTCGAGCGGCAGGTCGCCGATTTCGTCCAGGAAGATGGTGCCTCCGGCCGCCAGCTCGAAACGGCCCTCACGCCGTTGGGTGGCCCCGGTGAATGCGCCACGTTCGTGGCCGAACAGCTCGGAAGCGATCAGTCCCGGCGACAACGCCGCGCAGTTCAAGGACACGAGCGGGCCTTTCGCGCGCGGGGAGCGTTGGTGGATGGCGCGCGCGATCAGCTCTTTGCCCGTGCCGGTCTCGCCGAGGATCAGCACCGTGGTGTCGGTGGGGGCGACCTTCTCGACCCGGTTGAGCACCGCGCGCAGCCCGCTCGAGCTTCCGACGATCTCGCCGAACATGCCGCGCTCGGCGACTTCCTGACGCAAGGCGACGTTCTCGCGCGCGAGCTGGGCGCGGAGCTGCAGGATCTCCTGATAGGCCAGAGCATTGGCCACCGCACCCGCGACCGGCTGCGAGAGCTGCTCCAGCAAATGGGCGTCGTGGGGGCTCAAAGGGGGCGGCTGCAGGCGACCGTAAAACAATGCCCCGAGGAATGTGCCGCGAACGAACATCGGCACGTAGACGCAGGACCGGGACCCGCTCGCGACGAGGACGTCGCGCTCAGCGAAATGGAACTCGCTCTGAATGTCGCCACAGAGATGCGCGCGGCGCGTGTCACGCACGTGCTCGACGACGGTGCCGGCCAGCGGAATCTCCGGGACCTCATCGAGGTTCTCGGGCGATTCGCCCCGGAAGCGGTGCATCATGTGGCCGATGGATTCGCCCGGTCGGCGCAGCTCGGCGGAGTGGAAGGAAAAGAGCCGAACCCGATCCCGGTCGTTGCCGGAAAGCACCACCACCCCGGCGGCTTCCATGCGCACCTGGCGCCTCACGGTGCCGGACAGGGCCTCGAGCAGCCGGTCGATCTCGAGTTGGGAGTTGGCCGCCTCCGAGACTTCGAGGAGGAGGCGGTACGGCAACCCGCCATGCGGTCCGCCGTCCCCGGACGTCATCCGAGGGCTCCCATTTCGCAGAACCTCCCAAAGGTAACCGGGTGCAGGACGAACAGGGCTGCAGTCTCACGTTCGAGCCGAATCTCGCTGGCGGCGGCGCCGAGTGACGGACGCCTCGAATCCACGGCATCCGAACCGCGAATGCTGCCCCAATGACGGAGGCGGAGGGTACCATACGACCGAGTGGGAGCGGGCACCGCAGAACCGCAGCATGGGCCGACGCGCGCGGCTTTTCGAGTGAGGCGCGCAACCGTTGGACAATCGAGGCGAGGTTCATCGTGGCTCCGCCATGACGGGCTGAGCAGAACGTCACCGTCGCAGGTCAATACCTACGATTGCGATCGTCGCTTCTACTCCTCATGACTCAAACGTGCAGCTGCCCTCCCCGCCACGGTCCCCGATGACCAGCTCCATTGAAAGTTGAATGCTGACCAAGAAGCGAGACCACATGTCTCGATCGGGCACTATTTGTTGCCATCGGCAAACGTGGCCAAGGCGCGCGTTACCGTTCGCGACCGATGATGGCGGACGGTTGCCGATGGTTCTCGCACAGTTCTGACACAGAGCGCAGCGACCGGCCGCGGCGCTCGTCAGCTTGTAACGCATTATTGGCCGGCCCAGACGCAAGCCGGAACCGTCGCCGTCTTCCCCGAAAAGAAACCTCGCCTCCTCTTGCATATGGTCAGCTCGCGTGCCATACTGCACCGTATGGTTCAGTATGCGCGGGCCCGTCTCGATGCCTCGTTCGCCGCGCTCTCGGATGCCACTCGACGCGGCGTTCTGGAGCAGCTCGGGCGTTCCGACGCTTCGATCACGGACCTTGCCGAGAAGTTCCACATGACCCTCACGGGCATGAAGAAGCACGTCGGAGTCTTGGAGCGGGCCGGGCTCGTCGCCACGGAAAAGGTCGGTCGCGTGCGGACCTGCAAGCTCGGCACGCGCCGATTCGAGGAAGAGACGGCGTGGCTCGAGAAGTATCACCAGGTCTGGGACTCACGCTTCGACGAATTGGACAAGGTTGTCGAGGAACTGAAACGGAAGGAGAAGATCGATGGACACAAGAAGAGAGAGTGAGGTTGCCCCCATGAAGAACCGTACGACGGTGGAGCGGAAGTCCGAGCGTGAGCTCGTCGTCACGCGAACTTTCAACGGCCCGGCGCGCCTCGTGTTCGAGGCGTGGACCAAGCCCGAGCTGTTCAGGCAGTGGTGGGTTCCGAAGTCGATGGGAATGTCCCTGCTTTCCTGCGAAATGGATGTTCGTGTCGGGGGCAGGTACCGTTTGGAGTTCGCACACGGGGACTCACAGTCGGCGTTCTTCGGCACGTACAAGGAAGTAACACCGCACTCGCGCCTCGTCTGGACCAATGAGGAAAGTGACGAGGGTTCCGTCACGACGGTGACCTTCGCGGAAAAAGGCGGCAAGACGTTGCTGGTCATGCACGAGCTTTATCCCTCGAAGGAAGCTCTCGACGCCGCCGGCACCGGGGCGGCGGATGCGATGGGAGAGACGTTCGAGCAACTGGACGAGCTTCTCGTCACCCTGGGCGCGAGTTTGGGACGGTCATGATGAACTTCCAATAGGTGCTTCGGTCCGCCCTGCGTTCGACATTGAGCGGCGTCAAAACGACGTAGTCGTTTGGACGTCCGCTCGATGGAGAGGTCAGGCCTGCCCCGCACTGTTTGCCGCGGAGACCACGCTGGTTAGATTACGCGTCAGCAGCTGCACGACCCGCAATAGTCCCGCTCGACCACGCGAATTGGAAGTTGAACCCGCCGAGGCGGCCTTCGACGTCGAGGATCTCGCCGCACAGATAGAGCCCTGGGGAGCGGCGCGATTCCAGGGTGGAAGGATCCACTTCGGCAAGCGGCACGCCGCCGGCCGTGACCTCGGCCTTCTCGAATCCGAGCGTGCCGTCGACGCGCAGGTCGTGCTCGAGCACCGCACGCAGCAGCGTGCTTCGCGTCTCGCGCGAGACCTGGCCGATCGGTGTTCCGGAGGCGACGCCGGCTTCCGAGCAAAGCAACGCCGCGACCCGCTCCGGCAGCCAGCGGGCGAGATGGCGCTGCACGCTTCGGGTCGGGGCGTGGGTCGCGCCGTCCACCCACGCGTCGGTCAGGGATTCGAGCGTCTCCGCGGGGGCGAACGAGGCGTTCACCCTGCGGTCGCCATCCCCGGCAGCTCGCAGCCAGTGACGGCTCAGGTCGAGCGCCGCGGGTCCCGAGTACCCGAAGTGCGTGAAGAGGAATGAGCCCGTGGTCTCGTATTCCTTCCGTCCGCCGACCCAGAGCGAAAGCGCGGCGTCGAGCGTCACCCCCTGGAGTGCCCGGGGCAGCGCGTCGGCGGACGTGAGCGGGGTCAGCGCCGGGATGGGTGTGACGAGCGAATGGCCGAGCGCCGTCGCCAGCGCGTACCCGGTGCCGTCGCTCCCCGTGCGCGGAAACGAGAGCCCGCCGGTCGAGAGAATCACGCGGTCGGCTTCGATCCACCGGTTCACCGTCGCCTCGGGCGCGTCGACACGCGCGGCGGTGGCGAACGCGGCGCTGTCGGTCACGTCCTGGATCCCGAGCCGGTAGCGTCCATCGGCCTGACGCTCGATCCGCACGACGCGCGCGCCGGCCTCCATCACGACCCCCAGCGCGGCGCATCGTGCGAGCAGCGCCTCGAGCACCGTCGCGGCATCGTCCGAGGCGGGGAACCACTTGCCGGTGTCTTCGAGCTTGAGCATGACGCCGAGCGAGCGGAACCACTCCAGCGTCTGATCGGGCGTGAAGGCGCGGAGGATGCGGGCGACGACCTTGCGGGAGCCGCCGAAGAAGTCCCGTTCGGTCACGACCTGATGCGTCACGTTGCAGCGGGTGCCGCCACTCATCAGGATCTTCAGCCCGACCCTGGGATGCGCGTTGAGCAGCAACACGCCCGCGCCGGCCTCGGCAGCGCGGATCGCGGCGGTCAGCCCCGCGGCCCCGGCGCCGACCACCGCGACGGCGCGTTCACTCCCTCGGTCACCGGCGGTCACTAGAGAACCTCCTACTGCTGCGCCCTCGATTCGGGTTCACGGCGCGGCGCGGTATTCTAGCGGCCCTGCGTTCGCACCGCTTCCCGCCGAAGGAGTCACTCCATGTCCGAACAGTCGACGCTCGTCACCGACGCTCACTTCCAGTACATCGCCCGCCACACCGCGGGCGAGGACGCGTTCCTGCGCGATCTCAAGAAGGCCGCCTCGGCCGCGGGGATCCCGTCGATCTGGATCGCGCCCGAGCAGGCGAGCCTCATGCAGATCCTGCTGCGGATCGGCGCCGCGCGCGAGGTGGTCGAGATCGGTACGCTCGCCGGCTACTCGGCGATCGCGATGGCACGGGCGCTTCCGGCGGAAGGTCACGTGCGCACGATCGAGCTCGAGAAGAAGCATGCCGACTTCGCCGAGCAATGGGTCGCCAAGTCGGACGTCGCGGGGAAGGTGCAGGTGTTCCGCGGCTCGGGCATGGACGTGCTGCCGGGATTTGCCGCCAACTCCGCGGACGCGGCGTTCCTCGACGCCGACAAGGCGAGCTACCCCAAGTACCTCGCAGAGTGCCTGCGCATCGTGCGGCGCGGCGGCCTGATCATGGTGGACAACGCATTCGCGTTCGGCGAGCTGTTCGCGGATTCACCGAGCGATCGCGAAGTCACGGCGGTGCGCGAGTTCAACGAGCACATGGCGAAGGTCCGCGACGTTCAGAGCGTCATCGTCCCGATCGGGGATGGTCTGTGGGTGGGAGTGCGGCGGTAGACACGATCGCCGGCCGATTCGCGGGCCCGGCCGGTTCTGCTTCGGCTGCTTCCGCTGCACGCAGACGCTCGACCATGGCGGCCAGCTCCGCTTCGTAGCCGGCTCGATACCGATCTTCGGAAAGCTGGACCGCGAGGCGCATCAGCACGACCGCCACGCTGTCCTCGCCGGCAGCGCGATACGCCATGGCAAGCGCCTTGGCGGAGATATCCGAGGGAGCGCTTTCCAGGTCCGCGGCACGCCACGCGTAGCGGATGGCGAGCCGCGGATTCCGCACCAGCGGGTCGGAGCTGGTCGCGTGGAGGCCCGAGAGCGCGGAAACGGTGAGGAGGTCGCCGGGGTCGTGCTCCATGGCTGCGACCAGGTTCGCGCGCGCAGCTTGATCGTCCCGGGCCGGTCCCCGGGTCTGGAGGTAACCCAGGAGGCGGTAGTCGCGCGTCTCCATGAGCTCGGCCGGCACCCGCTCCAGCATTTCCACCGCTGCCGGGTAGCAACGCCCGCTGTGTGAAACACAGATCGCAGCTTCCTTGATGAGCCGGACTTCGATCGCTCGCCTCGCGTTGGCCATCTCTCCCGTCTGCATCCAGTGGCGGAAGGACTCATCCTTCATCCCGCGCTTCTCCTCGATCCTCGCGAGGGTCGCGTGCGCGGCCGGAGCCCAGCGCGTGTCGCCGAGCACGATGACCAGCAGGATCAAGGCGACCGAAGCGGCCAGGAGCTTCTGGTAGGGGAGCAGCACTCCGGAGTCGGGAACGCGGCTTCGGAACTTGAGCCCGACGAGAATGCCGGCGACGAGGCCTCCGAGGTGGGCGACCTGCCCGACATCCAGGTCCTCCCGGTAGTCGACGAGCCCCGAGCACACCTTCCACGCGATCAGGATCCACGCCAGGGAATAGCGCCAGGGTCGCAGGCCGGCCAGAACCGCGAGTCCCATGCCCATCAGTCCATAGATGGCGCCCGAAGCGCCGATCCCCACGACGTCGAAAAGAAGCGCCGCGATCCAGGCTCCGAGCAGCGAAGCGCCGTAGGCGAGCAGGAAACGCCGCGAGCCGAGCAGGGGCTCGAGCAGCACACCCATCGCGAACAGCCAGACCATGTTCCACATCAGATGCTGCCCGTTCAGGTGCAGCCACGGGAACAGGAAGAGCTTCCACCACTCGCCGTCGATCGCGTGAAGAAGGTTGATCGCTCCCGTATCCACGTACGAGTGAGTGCCCGGGCCGGTCCGGAAGATCGCGTCCATCAGGACGTTGAGCCCGACCAGCACGAGGGTCATCGGGGAGGCGCAGAGCCGGCGCCACAGGAGCCGAGGCAGGGCCCGGGCCGCAGACGCCTGGGCGGCGTGTACGCCGGCCTCGTCCATTTCGCAATGGAGGATCGTGCCAGATGTAATGCCCGCCACGGCCGGCGCTCCGCGGGACGCGCGGTCTGCGGCTTCTAATGAGGAGGGATCGTGCATGGAGGGTGGCCGAGGTCGGTCAGAGCACGGTTGGTGCCAAACGGGCGGGGTGACCCAAATGCTCGCGGATCGCGGCGCTCCCTGCTACGGTTCCCGGCCCTGTAACCTCCTCTTCTCCACCTTCACGCGAGGTATTCCGCACATGCGCCCCGTGAGTCTCGTCTGCGCCCTGGCGCTCGCGGTGGCCGTCCCCGGCCACGCCGCTCAGCCCAAGTCCAAGACCAAGCCTTCGACCAAATCCGAGCCCGCGACCAAGCTCAAGAGCGAGACCTTCGACGGTCTCAAGTTCCGCAGCATCGGGCCGGCCACCAACTCGGGACGCATCGCCGACCTCGCGATCCATCCTTCCGATCCCCACACCTGGTATGTCGCGGTGGCCTCGGGCGGAGTGTGGAAGACCACGAACTCGGCGGTGACGTGGACGCCGCTCTTCGACAGCCAGCCTTCCTACTCGATCGGCTGCGTGTCGATCGATCCCAACGATCCGCTCACCGTGTGGGTCGGCACCGGCGAGAACAACAGCCAGCGCAGCGTCGGTTACGGCGACGGCGTCTATCGCTCCGACGATGGCGGCAAGAGCTGGGAGCGGGCGGGGCTCGAGAAGTCCGAGCACATCGGCAAGATCCTGATCGATCCGCGCCATTCGAACGTCGTGTACGTCGCGGCGCAGGGGTCGCTGTGGGCGGCGGGTGGCGATCGCGGGCTCTACAAGACCGAGGACGGCGGAAAGACCTGGACGCGCGTGCTGAACGTCGACGACTGGACCGGCGTGAGCGATCTCGCCTTCGACCCGCGCAACCCGGATGTGATCTACGCCACGAGCTATCAGCGCGCGCGGCGGGTGTGGACGCTGATCGACGGCGGCCCGGGCTCGGCGATCTGGAAGTCGAAGGATGCCGGCAAAACCTGGAAGAAGCTCACCAACGGCCTGCCCAAGGAAGACATGGGTCGCATCGGGATCGCGGTGTCACCGGCCCAGCCGGACATCGTCTACGCGATCATCGAAGCTGCGGCGAGCGGCAAGGCGGGCGGCGTCTACCGCTCGACGGACGCCGGCGGCAACTGGGACAAGCGCGGTGATCATGTGTCGTCGAGCCCGCAGTACTACCAGGAGCTGGTGTGCGACCCGAAGGCGCCGGATCGCGTGTACTCGCTCGACACGTTCGTCATGGTGTCGGAGGACGGCGGCAAGACCTTCCGGCGTGCGGGGGAGAAGAACAAGCACGTCGACAACCACGCGCTGTGGATCGATCCCAACGACACCGATCACCTGATCGTCGGCTGCGATGGTGGCCTTTACGAGAGCTATGACCGCGCGGCGAACTGGCGCTACGTGCCGAACCTGCCGGTCACGCAGTTCTACAAGGTGGCCGTGGACGAGGCGAAGCCGTTCTACAACGTGTATGGCGGCACCCAGGACAACCACAGCATGGGCGGGCCGTCACGGACGCTGTTCGCGCACGGCGCCGCCAACTCCGACTGGACCAACGTCCGCACCGGTGATGGCTTCCAGCCGGTAGTCGACCCCACCAATCCCGACATCGTGTACGCCGAAGCCCAGCACGGCGCACTGGTGCGCTACGACCGGAAGACCGGCGAGCGGCTCGACATTCAGCCCAAGGAGGAGCCGGGCGAGCCCGGGCTCCACTGGAACTGGGACTCGCCGCTGATCATCAGCCCGCATTCACCGACGCGGCTCTATTTCGCGGCGAACCGCCTCTACCGCACCGACGACCGCGGGGACACGTGGACGCCGGTGAGCCCCGATCTCACGCGGAAGATCGACCGCAACCGGCTCGAGGTCATGGGTCGCGTGTGGGGTCCCGATGCCGTGGCGAAGAACGCCTCGACCTCGTTCTACGGGAACATCGTGGCGCTCACCGAATCGCCGCGAAAGGAAGGCCTGCTCTACGTCGGCACCGACGACGGGCTCGTGCAGGTGAGCGAGGATGGTGGCAAGGCGTGGCGGAAGGTGGAGAAGTTCCCCGGTGTGCCGGAACTGACTTATGTCACCGATCTCGAGGCTTCGCGCCACGCTGACGGCACCGTGTACGCCACCTTCGGCAATCACAAGATGGGCGACTTCAAGCCCTACGTCCTGAAGAGCACGGACTCCGGCCGAGGCTGGACCTCGATCACCGGCGATCTGCCGGAGCGCGGCAACGTGTGGTGCATCGTCGAGGATCCGGTCAACCCCAAACTTCTCTTCTTAGGGACCGAGTTCGGGCTCTATTGCACGATGGACGGTGGCCGCAAGTGGATCCGGCTCAAAGGCGGCATGCCGACCATCTCGGTGCGAGATCTCGCGATCCAGAAGCGCGAGAACGACCTCGTGGTCGCGACGTTCGGGCGCGGCTTCTACGTCCTCGACGACTACCGCACGCTGCGCACGGTGGACGAGCCGACGCTCGCCAAGGATGCCGTCGCGTTCCCGGTGCGTGACGCGTGGGTCTACGTGCCGCAGACGCCGCTTGGCTTCCGCGGCACCGGCTTCCAGGGGGAGACCTATTACACCGCGGCGAATCCGCCCTTTGGCGCCGTGTTCACCTACTACATGGCCAAGGATCTGAAGACGAAGAAGCAGCGCCGCCAGGATTCCGAGAAGGAGATCGCCAAGTCGGGTGGCGACGCGTACTACCCGTCGTGGGATTCACTGCGCGCCGAGGAGCGTGAAGAGGATCCGTCGATCGTGCTCACCGTGACGGATGCGGATGGCAACGTCGTGCGCCGGCTGAGCGGCCCGGCCAAGTCCGGATTCCAGCGCGTCGCCTGGGATCTGCGGTACCCGGCGATGAATCCGACGCGCGCGAGCGCCCCGGACGAGGACGCGTTCGGCCCCGGCCCGATGGGCCCGCTCGCCGGCCCCGGCACCTACACCGTCCATTTTGCGAAGCGCGTGGGTGGCGTGCTCGCGGAGATCACGGAGCCCCAGCCGTTCGAGGTCGAGCCGCTCGGCAACGCGACGCTCCCCGCGACCGACCGCGTCGCGCTCCTCGAATTCCAGCGCCGGACCGCGCGCCTCCAGCGCGCTGTGCTCGGCGCGCAGCAGGCGACCCGCGAGGCCGGAGAGCGGATCACGCTGCTCAAGAAGGCGATCGAGGATGCTTCCGCCGCGCAGCCGACCATGATGGACGACGCGCGGAAATTGGAGGCGCGTCTCGCCGACTTGCGGCTGGAGCTGGAGGGCGACGCGATGATGGATCGCCGCAACGAGTCGCGGCCGCCATCCCTCTCGGACCGGGTGAACGACATCATCGACGGCTGGTCATCGACCTCGATGGCCACCGCGACCCAGCGCCGCAGCTACGAGATCGCGGCGAAGGAGTTCAGCGCCTTCCTGCCCAAGCTGAAGACGCTGGTCGAAACCGACCTGCACCGACTCGAGACCCAGGCCGACGCGGCAGGTGCGCCATGGACCCCGGGCCGCGTTCCCGAGTGGAGCGACCGGTAGGGAGGGGTCAAGGCGGGCCGAGGAGGAATTCCTTCTTGGCCCGCTGCTGGAGCGGGCTGCCCGGCTCGAGGGCATTCGTGAGCGCGTGCTGAGCGGCCTCCATCTCGCCGGTCCGCTTCTCCTGGCTCAGCAGCAAGGTGCGATTGAACAACGCCACCGGATCATTGGGGTGCTTCTCGAGCACCGATGAAAGAGCACGGTCGGCATCTTCGAGACGCCCGTCGCGGTAGGCCGCGACCGCCCGCAGATTCAGGAGCCGCGTGCTGTTCGGCCAGCGTTCCAGCGCATCATCGAGAACCGTTCGCACGTTGGGGTCGTTGTCGGCCAGCATGCCGGCGGCCAGCCAGTACGTGATGTCCTCGGTGGCGCGCGGAGAGTCGACACGGCTCGCCAGGCGATTGACCGCCTGCGTGAGCGGCCGAGATCCCGGATCGTCCGAGCGCATCGTCGGCCCGGGCGGCGCGATATCGGCAGTCAGCACCATTCCGGTGCGGGAAACCTCGGCCACGGCACGCCGGACGGTGGCGACATCGGAACTGTCACGGACCCAACCGGGCAGGAACAGAGCAGACGCCAGAACGACGGCTGCCGCTGTCGCGATGAGGACGCCGGGGCGGATGTTCGGTGTTCGATTGAATGGCGTCCCTTTCTCGGCGGCCTCGACATCCGCAAGTTCATTGGCGGCGCGAAGCAGATCGGCGTCCAGGTTTTCCGTCCCGCGTGACCAGCGCCACGCGAGCTCGGTCTCGGCCATTTCGGCATAGAGGCCGAAACAGCGGCGACAGAGCGTGAGGTGTGCACGCAATTCGGCTTCGTCCGGGGGACGAAGCTCCGGATCGAGCAGTGCCGCGATCCGCTCGGGGGAGGGGTGAGTCTCTCCCTCGTGGATCAGATCCTGACGGCGCGAGTTGTCGGTGAGGGGAGGGCTCGAGCTCATTTGGCGAACATCGTCCTCAGGCGACGGATGGCACGCGTCTCCACGGTATAGACCTCACGCTGATCTTCGAGCCCGAGATCCTGAAAGGACTCCCGGGCGGTGCGACCCTCGTAGTAGCGCATCGCAATCACGCGCTGCTCGATCTCCGGAAGCCTGGCCACGTACTCGCGGACCTGCTCGGCCACGAGACCGATTTCTCTCTGGATCATCACCTGTTCGGGGTCCAGGCTCTGGGCGCTCGTTTCGTATTCGGTGCGAAGCCGATGGAGAAAATCGAGAAGACGCCCCGAGGCGAAACCCACCGAATGAGCGAAGAGATCCCCCGCGAGGCGCCGGCGCATTCCGATGTCGAGCTTCTCGTCCAGCCGCTCCAGGGACTCGACCAGGTCGTCGAGCGTGGTGGGGATACCCTCCCTCGCGAGGATCTGGCGCACCACCGAGCAGCCGAGGCCGTCGACATAGTAGAGGCGGAACACGCGCTGGTCCCGACTGGAGAGCTTGAGCAGCCACTTGGGGATGGCCTTCCTTCCCCGCGAGCTCCGAAGCCAGTCCAGAGCCCGGCTTCTGCTGTAGATGAACAACCACGTGGAGAGCGCGCTCCGGCCGTCGTAGCGCCAGAGTGCTCCTTCCCTCAGTCCACGCAGGATATCGACGAACAGGTCGCGACGGTCGTCTTCGGTGGCGAACGCCAGGTAGCGACGCACGACCGAGAAGATGAGTCGGGAGTATTCGTCGATGAAATGGTGCCAGGCGGGCTGCGACCCACTTCGGATCGCGTGAATCAGTTGGCAGGCCTGGTCTCGGGGCGGTCTCGGGCTGACGGGCATGACTCCTCGCCCCGGTCCTGGGTTGTTGGGACGTGCCGGCAACTCTGGCGGAGGCAACGCTCCGGAGCAAGAAAAACGTTGTGCAACCGACGATCGGGAAATGGAGGAGGATGTCCGTATAATTCTGACTGCGTTCTCTTTCCCATGCCCACCTCCCTGCTCGCCGTCTTCCGCCCCGCATTCCTGCCGTTCCTGCTGATCCTGGTTCCGGCCTGTGCCGAAGACGACGCCGACCGATTGACGCGGAACGTGCCATCGCTCGACCGCGAGTTCGCGCGGCACCTGGTCCATGACGACGACTCGACACTGGTGGCGTTCTTTCGCAAGGCAGGATGGCCGCGCGTCTATTTCGCGCAGCAGAACCTCATGACGAAACAGGCCGCCTCGATGGAGGAGTTTGCCCGTCTGGAGGCCCCGCTGCTGCCCCATCTGATCCGCCTCACGAAGGCGATCGGGCCGGCGTTCGACATGCAGCAGTACTCGGACAGCATGGTGGCCAGGCTCGAAGGCCCGATCGCCGCCCGCTACGAAACCCGGAGCCGTGTCGCCCGCATCCAGCGTCTCGCGGCGGACCGGAACGCGCCCCCCGCGGAACGGTCACGTCTCGTTCGGGAAGCGGCCGAGGGCTGTCCCGGCTGCCGGAACGCGGCCCTGGGAGCTCTTGCCGGGCTGGCCCTCAAGCGGGGGGACATCGAGGGAAACATCAATTTCCTGCGGGCCGCCCTCGCTGAGTCGCGGACGTCGGGCAACCAGAACATGGTGTGCTGGCAATACGGGGGCCTGGGCGAAGGTCTCAAGGAGACCGGGCACCGTGATTCCACGATCCTTCTCTGGGAAGCGGGACTCGCCGTCGCACAACGGCACCGCCTTCTCGACCATGTGGCGCGATTCCATCTCTTTCTCGCCAATCACTATGCGAGCGAGGGACGCTGGGCCCTGGCGAATGACTACCTGGGCGAGGTGCATCGTCTGACGCTCGATCCCGCCCTGGAGGGCGAGGATGTGCGGTACGTGCACGAGGCGCTGCAGTTCCTCGTGCGCCTGGGCGCCTGGGAACTGGTGGCCAGGGATCTGCGCGCCGCCGGTCCCAGCCTGCGCCGGGCCCGTCGAGCCGGCTCTCCATGGTCGGGCGCCTGGGAAGTGGGCATCATCGAGACCCAGGCGATGGTTGCCGCCCGATCCGGAGATGTCGCGACGGCCGATCGACTGTTTGCCCGCGCGGACGCGATGCACGCAACCGTGGGCGGTCGAATTCCGTCGCGTGGACGGCTCCTGGCCCGATGGTCCCGCGCGCTGACCGACGCCGGGCGCTTCGAAAGAGCCATCGTCACCGCCCGAAGGGGGCAAGCCTACTGCGACTCGTTTCTCATCCCGGAGTACGGGACCAGCAATGCCGTCGCGCTGGCGCGGGCCTGCCTCCGATCGGGCGACCTCGACGGATGCGGTGATGCACTCGCCTCGTTCGCGCGGGCGTCCGAGCGGCTCAGGAGTCCCAGGCTCCGCGAGGTGCTGGAGTACGAGGCGTTGCGCGCGCAGTGGCACCGGGCGCGCAACGATCGGGTGGGAATGCTGGCATCACTCCGATCAGGCCTCGAGCGGCTCGAATCCGGAGTGGCCGCCATGGATGCGACGCCGGAGGCCTACACGTTCCTGTTCGGGGAGAACGAGCTGCGTGACCTCATGCACGAGCTGGTCGAGGCCCCCGAAGTCAGCCTCGAGATCGAGCGTCGCTGGCGCCGGGCGTCCGAGCTGGTCCGTGCTTCCGCCCCGAACGGGGATCTGGTGGAGTGCGCGGACCTCGTCGCCGCCCACCTCGAGGGTGCGGTGCTTCCCGCCTCAGCAACGACGATGCGGGACGGTGTGGAGCTGACATACCACGTCGGTGATCGGGTCCTGCGCTGGACGCGAGGCCGCTCCGGAACCCGACGCGAGGTGCTCCATATGGGCCCGCGCCAGCTCGAAGAACAGATCGCGCAGGTGATGGAAGCCATGTCGCGGGATCCCGAAGGAGTCGACGCCCCGGTCGACGCGGCCCTGGGAATGCGATTGCGCCAGCTATCCGAGCTCCTTATTCCTGCGGAAGTGATCGGGACCAACGCGTCGCGCCCGGGAACTCTTCGCATCTCTGCCGACGGGGCCCTGGCGCTCCTGCCGTTCGAGGCTCTCAACGTTTCGCGCCGCGGTTACCGGCCCCTGCAGGAGGACTGGAACGTCGCGTACGAGCACTTCTCCCGTCTCCGTGACGGATCGACATCGCGGAATCGGGGGACCATTCTCGCCGACCCGCAGCTCTCACCCCGGCTTCTCCGCATGCGCAGCGGTCTCGAGCCTTTGAGTCACGGTCGGGCCGAGGCGGAGAGCATGGCGGTAACGGATCCTTCCGCGCGTCGCCTCATGGGCGCCTCGGCCACGCTGCGCGCGCTCGAGGAGGCGTGGCAGGATTCGCGCTACCTGTTCCTCGCCGTTCACTCGGCGGTCGATCCCGGGATGCCGACGGCGGCCTTCGTGCCACTGGCGCCCGATTCGCTCGAGCCTCGACTGGATCGCGAATACCTGGAAGTGGCGGACGTGCTCGCGGCGGATCTCACGGGCTGTGAGCTGGTCGTGCTCTCGGGATGCGCCACCGGCGTTCCGGCGTCACTCGCACCCTCGGGAGCGCCGAGCCTGGCGCAGGCGTTTCTGGACGCCGGCGCGGGGGCGGTGGTCCGCACGTCATGGCCGGTGCGCGATGACTACGCCGCCAGCATCATGAGCACGTTCATCGATCTCTGGATGCGACGGGGGATGTCACCGGAGGTGGCGCTCAACGAAGCCCGCCGCCGGCTGATGAGCGGCCCTCGCGGCTACCGCCACCCGTTCCTGTGGGCGGCATACGGGATCGAGCGGACAGAGCCTCCACGCTCCGACGGACCCGTAATTGAGAGACCGCGTCCGTAAAACAACGCTGAACAGGACGCCTTGCGCGGTCCAGTTCACTTATGGCTCCCGTCCATCTTTGAGGAGGGTTCGACGCATGTCTCGATCGCAACGGTTGTTCTTTGGGGTCATCATTCTCAGTACCTGCTTCTTTGCTACGGAATCAGGCACCGCGGCCGAGTGCAACGACGACCCCTATTGCGGTGTTGAAGTCGACGGATACCTGCAAACGTGTCCCTTCGAGGGGGCTGCGGAACCGCTCCCCGGCTTCGTCGACGTCTACCACGGTTCGATTCTGAAGGCGTCAGTCCGAGCCGACCAGAACGGGTACTGGCACGCGAGCTTCAATATCAGCGTCTGTCCGGCCACCCTCACCGCCAAGATTCCGAACAAGGTGGGGTGTCGAAGGGGCTGCTGTCAGTCGGTTCAGGTCACGGTCACCAGCCCTTGCGATGGCCAATATCGGAGGTTCCCGGATCTCGGATTCATCTGCGGCGGTGGTGGAAAGGAGCCGCCCTGCCCGTCACAGAACCCCTAGTAGCTACTCGCGCAGAAGACGAAACACGAAGGAGGCGGGGGTCCAAAAGCGGACCGCCGCCTCTTTTCGCGGGTGGATCATCAACCGATCGCTACCTCGTGCACATGGGGGCAGTTCTCTCGCTCAGGCGTGCATGGGCTTCGGGCGGCGGAAGACCAGCCAGGCGATTGCCGCGAGCAGACCTAAGGGCAGGAGCGGGATCAGGAACACCGCCGCCATCGCCACCACCGCGATCGTTCCGACCACCCAGAGGACCCCGAGGATCGGCAGAACCACGAGTCCGGCGAGCCCATGGAACACGAGCCCGAGCAGCTTGAAGGGAAGGGTGACGAGCCAGAACACGAGAGAAAACGCCGCCCACAGGAGTCCGAGAACCGAAAGGGCGACAAAGAGCAGAAGCCCTCCAACCACGATCTCCATTCAACTCCTCCAGGGTCCATCGCCGGTTTCCAGGGCCGGCCAGGCCGTGGGAATCATACGCCGCACATGGCCCGCAGGTTGCCGCGACCCCGGGCGCCACCTAGATTGCGGAAGAGCTTCCCACCCGGTCGGAGCGTACTCGAGGAGGAATCCATGGCAGCGACGCGGATTACGGTGATGAGCAACGGCTCGCTGCGGGTCGAGGGGGACTTCGAGATCGTCGACATGGAGGGCCGGTCGTTCGGGCTCAGCGGGCGCACCAAGGTGTCGCTCTGCCGCTGCGGCCAGTCCTCGAACAAGCCGTTCTGCGACGCCACCCACAAGACCTGCGGTTTCGACTCTCTGGTGGTGGCGTTCGACCTGCCCGCCCCGCAGCCCAAGCCGTGAAGCACCGCCGACCGCGGTGAGGCTCGGCCGGGTCCTCATCGCCGTCGCCGTGGTCGCCGCCGCGATCGCGTGCGTCCGGCTCGGCTTCTGGCAGCTCTCGCGCTGGCGGGAGAAGCAGGCGCTGAACGCCTCGCTCGACCGTGCGCTGGTCGTGCCTCCGCTGGACCTCTCCCCGGATACCCCACCTACAGCGCTCCCTGCGCCCGGCTCGGGCCAGCGGGTGCGTTTCCGCGGGCGCTATGACGAACGCCACCAGATCCTGATCCGCGGGCGTCTGCACGAAGGTGCGCCGGGAGTCGGCGTGGTGACCCCGCTCGTCCTCGACGGGGACTCGATCGCCGTGCTGGTCGATCGGGGGTGGATCGAAGCGGCGGATGGCGTGAGCGCCCGCGTCGCGGATCACTCCGAGCCCGGTGAGCGCGAGGTGATCGGTGTCGCCGGCAGCGTCGTGCGCGGCGCCGGCGGCGCGCCGCTCGAAGCGCGGACCGAGGGCGATGCCGAGCTCTGGATCACGAGTCGGGTCGATCTCGACTCGCTCGCGCCGCGCCTGCCCTATGCGCTGCTGCCGGCGCTGGTCGTCCAGCTTCCGGGCGGGGACGCTGCGACCGCGCCGATACGCTCGCGGCCCGCGAGCCACATCGAGAGCATCCACCTCGGCTACGCCATCCAGTGGTTCGCGTTCGCCGCCATCATGCTCTCGGGCCTGGTCATCCTGGGCCGGAGACGCCGTTCGCCGGCCCCCTAGCCGGCACTCACCGGCGGCCAGCCGCCATTCGCCGAACATCCCACGACCTTTCCCCGGAACCGCCGTAACTTGCGTGTGTCGAAGGGCAGGCGGGGAACAGAAGAAGGCGCAACGGAACCGGAGGCGGCAATGAGCGGCAGATGGGAACGGCTCGACACCCAGAAGATCGTGACCGGCCTGGGGCTCGCCACGGTGGGCGTGATCATGCTCCTCAACCGGATCGACTACTGGCCCCACATCTGGAAGCTGTGGCCGCTGTGGCTCGGATTGGTCGGGATCGGCAAGCTCATCGCACACCCCAGCCGGGCCGAATACGGCGACGGACTCCTGATGCTGGCCATGTGCGTCTTCTTCCTGGGCGTCACCTACCACTGGTACGGCCTCACCTATCGGAATTCATGGCCGCTCATCATCGTCTTCGTGGGGCTGTCACTGGTCGTCAATTCGTTCACGGGCAAGCGCAGCGGCGCGTTCGTGAAAATCCGAGCCGGCCACAAGTCCGAAGGAGAGGCCGTCGTGGGAATCCGCCCGTACCGGAACACCGGGGGAGAGGAGGATCGGTCGTGAATCGCAATCGCAACATCTCGCGGGCGACGCTCGCGCTCGCCCTGGCCGCCGTGACCGCCTGGCTGGTGGTACAGAACGCGGTCCTCATCGCGGCGTTCGCGCTGCGCTCGCATCCGGAATGGGCGGCGGTGCTGGGAGCGCTGGGCAAGGTCGTCGTGATCGTCGGCTCGGTGGGGTGGCCGCTGGTGGCCGGGGCCTTTGGACTCGGACTCGTGTACGGTGTGATGGCCGGCGTGAAGGTGCGCCGCGTCCCGGGAAGGGTGGTCTCTCGTGTCTGAACGGTACTGGCTCACTCCGAAGCTGGTCATCGGACTGATGCTCGTGAGTGCGGGCGTGCTGCTCGCGCTCGACAACCTCGAGATCGTCGACGGCTCGCAGTACCTGAGCTGGTGGCCGGTCGGCATCGTGTTCTTCGGCGTCATGAAGGCGATGGGGATCGGCACGAATCGCGCGCCCATCGCCGGGCTGCTGTTCGCCGGGGTCGGCACGGTCCTCCTGCTCGGCAACCTCGACTTCGTCGACTTCGAGTTCTGGGATTTGTGGCCGATCGCGCTGATCGCCCTGGGACTCACCCTGGTGTTCCGCACCGTGAGTCGTTCCAAACCGGGGGCCACGGGCGCGGGTCGGGGCCCGCATGGGGTCTTCGCAACGGAGGTGTCACGCGACGAATCCGGGGACCGGGTGAGCGCCTTCGCGCTCATGGGCGGCGTCACCCGCCGCATCGTGAGCGAGAACTTCAGGGGCGGCGACCTCGGCGCCATGATGGGCGGGGTGGAGATCGACCTCCGCATGGCGAAGGTTGCGCCGGGCGAGAAGGCCGTGTTCGACACCTTCGTGATGTGGGGGGGCGTCGACCTCCGGGTGCCCGAGAACTGGAAGGTCACCTCGGAGGCCGCGGTCCTGCTCGGGGCCTTCGAGGACAAGACCCGCGGCTTCGAGGGTCCGCCGGCCGGCGAGCTGGTCCTGAACGGCGTGGTTCTGATGGGCGGAATCGAAGTCAAAAACTAGGCGATGCATCCGCTCCTCACGAATCGGCGGCGGCTCCTGCTTTACGTGGCGGCCTGGATTCCGCTCACGATCGGGCTCGGAGCGCTGCTCAATCTGCGCACGCCGCGCGAGCCGGGCGAGCTCGCGCTCGTGCTGCTGCCGCTCGTTCTGCTGCTCGCGTTCGACGTGCTGAGCGCCTGGTGGGTGTGTCGCGGCGCCCCGCTCGGCACCACGCCGCTGCTGCGGATCGTGGGCACGCACACCATGGGGGCGGCGGGTGCCGCGCTGCTCTGGCTCGTGCTGGGTCCGGCCTGGGTGTCGGTGCTCACGCGGCACCGCGGCATCGTCCCCTACGTCCCTTCCGACTGGATGCTGCTCGGCGCGGCGGCCGCGTTCCTCTACTTCGTCTCCGCGATCGGCCATTACCTGATGCTGGCCTTCGAGCAATCCCGGCTCGCCGAGCGGCGCATGCTCGAGTCGCGGGTCGCCGCGCGGGATGCCGAGCTGCGTGCGCTGCGCGCCCAGCTCGACCCGCACTTCCTGTTCAACAGCCTGAACTCGATCAACGCGCTGGTCGGAAGCCGGCCCGAGGACGCGCGCCGGGTGTGCGTCGGCCTCGGCGACTTCCTGCGCGAGACGCTCCGGGTCGGAGCGCGTGATTTCATCACGCTCCGCGAGGAGCTGACGCTCGCCGACCACTACCTGGAGATCGAGCAGGTGCGCTTCGGCGCGCGTCTCACGGTCGTGCGCGAGATCGCGCCCGACGCCGCGCCGTGCGTCGTGCCGCCGCTCCTGATCCAGCCGCTCGTGGAGAACGCCGTGCGCCACGGGATCGCGAATCTCCTGGAGGGCGGCACCGTGCGCATCGAAGCGCGGGTGAGGCCCGCGGCGAAGGGTGGCGTCGAGCTGCTCGAGATCGTGGTCGAGAATCCGAGCGACCCCACGGCTCCGGTCAAGCGCGGCGCCGGCGTCGGACTCGACAACGTGCGGCGCCGCCTCGAAGCGCTCTCGGTGCGCGACGGCTCGCTCGAGGTGAACGGCGGCGGCTCGACGTTCCAGGTGCGGCTCCGGCTGCCGGTGGTCCACGATGCCCACGTCGTCGAGATGGCCGAGCGCGACGCGCAGGCGCGGCGCGCGGCGGGGAGCGCCGCATGACCCGGCTCGCTCCGGGCTCGATGCTCGGGCCCTACGAGATCCTCGACTCGCTCGGCGCCGGCAGCATGGGCGAGGTCTACCGCGCACGCGATCCGCGGCTCGGGCGCGAAGTCGCGCTCAAGGTGCTGCCCGCAGGTGTGGCGTCCCACCAGGACCGGCTCGCGCGCTTCGAGCGCGAGGCCAAGGCGGTCGCGGCGCTCAATCATCCGCACATCGTCACCATCCATTCGATCGAGGAGGCGGGCGGCGTGCGCTTCCTGACCATGGAGCTGATCGAGGGCGAATGCCTCGACCGCCTGATCGTGTCCGGCGGGTTGCCGCTCGAACGCGTTCTCGAGCTCACGATCCCGCTCGCCGACGCGCTCGCCGCGGCGCACGAGAAGGCGATCGTGCACCGCGACCTGAAACCGGGGAACGTGATGGTGACCCACGACGGGTGGGTCAAGGTGCTCGACTTCGGACTCGCCAAGGCCTCACCGCGCGAGCCCGCGGCGGCGGCCACGCAGGCCCTGACGGTGGCCTCGCCCATTTCGACCGCCGGCCTCGTGGTGGGCACCGCTCCTTATATGGCACCCGAGCAGCTCCGCGGGGAGGAGGTCGACGCGCGCGCGGACCTCTTCGCCTTCGGCGTCATGCTGTTCGAGCTCGTATCCGGGCGTCGCCCGTTCGAGGGGCCGACGGTGGCCGACGTCAGCTCGGCGATCCTGCGCGATCCGCCACACGAGCTCGTCTCCGCGCGTGGCAGCCTGCCGCCCGATCTCCAGCGCCTCATCGCGCGCTCTCTCGAGAAGGACCGGGAGCTGAGGATCCAGACCGCGCGGGACGTGCGGAGCGAGCTCCAGAGGGTGCAGCGTCAGCTCGCGTCGGCCCCGGTCGGCAGGCGCGCGGGCCGTCTTCGCGAGCCGGGAACGAGCGGAGTGATCCGTGCGCTCATCGTGGACGACGAGCCGCCGGCCCGCTCGCTGCTCCACGAGTATCTGGGCCGCCACGCCGATGTCGAGGTGCTGGGAGAGTGCGAGAACGGTTTCGAAGCGGTGAAGCGTGTGCCGCAGCTCAGACCCGACCTCGTGTTCCTCGACGTGCGCATGCCCAAGCTCGACGGCTTCGAGGTCCTCGAGCTGCTGGATCCGCAGCCGGCCGTGGTGTTCGCCACCGCGTTCGACGAGTACGCGCTCAAGGCGTTCGAAGTGCACGCGGTGGACTACCTGCTCAAGCCCTACTCGCCGGAGCGGCTCGCCGAGGCGCTCGAGCGCGTGCGGGAACGGCTGCGCGCGAGCGGGGGCGCCGAGTCCCTGACCGCGAGCATCCCCGCGGCGCGGCTCGCGGCCGACGCGCGCCCCAAGGGCCAGCACCTCGAGCGCGTGCTCATCAAGGACGGCGCGCAGGTGCACGTGATCCCGGTGGAAACGATCGACTACCTCGAGGCGCAGGACGACTACGTCGCGATCCACGTCGGTGCGAAGAGCCACCTCAAGCCGCAACCGCTCGCCGAGCTGGAGACGTTGCTCGATCCCGCGCAGTTCGTGCGCGTCCATCGCTCGATCGTGATGAACGTGACGCGCCTCTCGCGGCTCGAGCCTTTCGGCAAGGACAGCCGGGTCGCCATCCTCGCCGACGGCCGCCAGCTCCCGGTGAGTCGGGCCGGTTACGCCCGCCTCAAGGAGCTGCTCTAGCTCCGATGCCTCCCCGGGCCGGCTCCCCGCGCGCGGAGCTCCGTGCGCTGCGCCGGTTGTGGCCGGTGGGCGGGCTCCTGCTGATCGCGCTCTACGTCGGCACGGTCGCGTATCACGCGATGCCGGTCCAGGGCGACTTCCGCATCTACCTGGACGCGGCGCGCGCGGCGATGGCGGGCCTCGATCCCTACCGGCTCGAGGATCTGTCACGCGCCGCGGGGCGCCCGATCGACATCGGCTTCGTGTATCCGCCCGCCGTGCTGCCGCCGTTCATCGCACTCAGCGCACTGCCGGAAGCGACGCCGTTCGCGCTGTGGATGGCGCTCAAGCTCCTCTGCCTGGTCGGGCTCGTAATGTTGTGGCGCCGGCTCGTGCCGCGCACGGTTCCGGTGTTCGCGCTCGCGCTGGTGGCCGCCTTCGGGTTCAACGCCACCGCACTCTGGGACCTGCGCATGGGCAACATCGCCCTGATCGAGTCGACGCTGATCTGGGCCGGGCTCGCGTGCTACGTCGCGGGGCGCCTCTTCTGGTTCGCGGCTCTCGTGACGGCCGCTGCGGTGTTCAAGCTCGCGCCCATCGCGCTGCTCGTGCTGCTGCTCGTCCCCGGCGGAAATGCGAAGCCGCGACCGCGGCTCTTCATTGCCGCCGTGGCCGCGTTCATCGCGATCGTGTGGGGACCGCTCCTCGTTCCGCCGGCGTCGCGCTGGCACGTCCTGCTGGGCGTGCTCCAGGGCGACGCGCCGACCGGCGAAGCCAATCCGAGCGCGTTCGCCCTGATGCTGGCGCTGGCCCGCGACTTCGTCCCCGAGCCGCGTGCGATCGCGATCGCGCTCGCCGGGTGGATCACCCTCGGCGCGCTGCTGGTCGGCGGGAGCGCGCGCTTCCTCCGCGCCACGTGGAGATCCGGGAATCGCACCGCCATCGCCATGGCGGCCGTCTCGCTCTTCGTGATCCTGCACCCGCGGCCGATGGCCTACGGGTTCATTCCGCTGCTGCCCGCGCCGCTCTACTTCGCGCCGCGTCCCCTGACCGGACGGGCCGGCGCGCTCGCGCTCGCCGGCTTGCTCTGCGTGCAGGGCATCTCGAGTGCCTTGCGCAGCCCGGCTTCGGGAACGGTGCTCGCACATGCTCCCGCGCTGCTCGCGATCCTGCTGTGGGCACTCGTCGTGGTGCGGTCCGAGGCCGGGGCCGGCGCGCCACGGCCCTAGCCCCTTCCGCTACGGCTCGACTTCCGCCACCCAGCGCAGGACGTTGCGTGCGAACCGCGCGTTCTGCGGTGCCTCGGGCGCGTTCATGCCCATGGGCGTGCGCTTCGGACCGCCGAGCTGCGCGGTGAACATCGCGGCCTCGGCGAACATCGCGATCCGGCCCTTGCCGACGTGACGAACGGCGCCCTGCAGCATGCCGCCGGCGGCCTCACGCGGCGTGTCCTTCGAGAACTCCCAGGCCTCCCGCGGCAGGAGCAGCTCGCAGTCCGGACCGAGCACGAGCAGCGTCTCCACCGCCGCGTCGGCGCGGAACGCCTGACCCGTGAACACGCGCACCGAATCGACGCGCGGCTCGCCGCCGTGACCATCGACGATCGCGTGGGAGCGGAGCCCGCCGCCGGCGCGCGTGAGCGCGAAGGTGCCGACCTGGCCGGTCTTGAACGCGAAGCCGTTGCCCATCCGGAACCCGAACGCGGCTGCCAGCTCCGCCACCGCCCCCGGGAACGGCATGTGGTCGGCGATCAGGAGCAGGCCGTGACCCGCCTCGACCCACGCGCGCAGCGTGGCGATCTCGGAGCTGTCGAAGGCGGACGGTGTCGGCAGCGACCAGTCCTCGACGTTGCGCTCGGCGAGCGCGTTCGCCACCACCAGCACCTGGGCGCGGGAGAGCGACTCGGGCGTGATCCTGCCGCGGGCGCGGCGCACCTGGAACCCGTCGCGGGCGGCGAGCCGGCCGAACGCCTGGAAGCCCCCGGTGAGCGTGTGGAAGTTGTGGTGGCCCTCGTCGACAAATACGACCGGCCCCTGGCCCGCGGCGAAGGCCGGCGAGCCCAAAGACGGGGTGAAGGTCGTATCCGGGACCTGCTGAGCGGAGACCGCCCCGGTCCACAGACCCGCGAGTGCGATCGCGACGGCGGGCCCGATGATCCTGCTCACCACGAAGGGACGCGCAATCCCAAAAGCGTCAGGGTGTCACCACGACGCGTCGGGTCAACCGCGACTCCGCGGTCGTGAGGGCGAGGAAGTAGATTCCGGCCGCCAGTCGCCGCCCGTCGTGCGAGGCATCGAGCGCGACCCGATGCGGGCCGGCCGCGAAGCCGCCGACGGCAACAGTCTTCACGCGATGCCCGGCGACGTCGAACAGCTCGAGCGTCGCACTCCCGGCACGGGGCAGCGTGAAGTCCACTCCGCCCGATGCCGCGATCGGATTCGGCGAGACCGCGAGCGCGAGCGCGCCGCCCGCGGCATCGTCCACGCCGGTGATGTTGCCGACGCCAATCGGGATCCACTGCGGGACGCCCCAGGCGCCCTGGTCGTCGCGCGCGCGTACGAAGAAGCCGTCGATGCCGGTGAAGCCCGGGTTCGGCGTGTAGCGGAACTTCTTCTGGTACCCCGCGTACAGCTCCACCGTGCCGTGCCTCGGGGGAGTCGTGACCTCGTGGGCGGAGATCGCGCCGTCCGGGTCGCTGCTCGTGATGGCAGCTTCGAGCCGGCCGTTGATCGGAATCACGTGTGCCGTTCTCGAGACCACCGGCAGCGCGTTCGGGACGCCGTTCACCGTGAACGGCTCGGTCGCGATCACCACGCCGTTCCGCTGGATCTCGATGCTCCAGCTGCCGTCCAGCGCCGTGGGCTGCAGGGTCCACCACGCGTACCACCAGCTGCTGGAATAGCTGCCGCTCGGATTGAAGCTGACGATGCCCTGCTGCACTCCGCTGCGCAGCAGGCGCCACGTCATGAGGTCGTTGACCGAGATGTTCCGCACGCGAATCCACGAGTACACCGTGCCGCCGCGCATCACGTGGGTCGTGTTCGGCGGCCATTCGAGAATGGTCGGCCAGTCGATCTGGAGTCCGGTGGCCCCGTGCCCGAAGAGCTGGAACGGCAGCGTCGACACGTGCGGACTCTGCGACGCCCAATACGACGGCCCGCTCCGGCACGGCCCGCTGAAGGGATCGATGGTCGCGTCCTGATAGGTCTCGAAGTGAAGATGCGGACCGCTGGAGACTCCGGAGCTGCCGACGTAGCCGAGCATGTCACCGGTGTTGACGTCCTGGCCCTGGATCACCTTCACCGACCCCTTGCGCATGTGCCAGTAGTAGGCGAACGAGCCGTCGGCGTGCGCCACCACCACCGCGTTGGCGACCGCGCCGGTCTGCCACTCGGTGCGTCGGTCGAACTCGCCGTCGTGGGCGAAGGTGACGTGGCCCGGCGCCGCAGCGAGGATCGGGATGCCCTCATCCATGTGATAGAAGCTCGGGATCTCTATGTCGGTGCCGAGATGGCCGTCGTAGGTGTTGGCGAGGCAGTTCCAGTCGAGGATGCTCGCGCCCGCGCCGAGGTCGACGTAGTTCGTCACCGCTTTTCCGAACGAGTTGATTCCGCCGTCGCCCATCGGGTCGGCGTACTGCTGGACGGCGGTGATCGGCCCGGGACGGATCGCGCGCTGACCTTCGGCGGCCACGCGGACCGCGGCAGCGACCTCCGGCGGGATGCAGGTTCCGGGGGGAGCCGGAGTGGGGCCACCGCCGAACCCGTGGGGCTGGGCGTGCGCGGCGGTCGACAGCAATACCAGCAGTAGTGCCAGTTCGAGGCGGCGAACGTGCATGATGCGTCGACTCCCTGTGGGCGGCCACGGCAGGCGCAAGATCGTGAATTTTGCCATACGGGTGCGGTCGATCCCAGGGTTTCCGTCAGCAAGACCCGGGCCGAACTGTCGGGTTTGGTTACAGAAGTTCGAATGGCGCCCGGCCGAAACAGGGAGTAGCATCACTGCGTCGTTCAAACCGGAGGCCCTGTGTGCCTCCCCGTTCCATCCCGACGGCCCTGTGTGCCGTCGTTTCCGGAAAGGACGCGTCATGAACGCCTCCCGCGATTCATTCGGGGCCCGTGCGCCATTCACCATTCCCGGCGCCGCCGACACCTTCCACATCCACCGCCTCGACCGCCTTGCCGCGCGGGCCAAAGTTTCGCTCGAGCGGCTGCCGTACTCGATCCGCATCGTGCTCGAGGCGGCGCTCCGCAGTTGCGACGGTTATGTCGTGACCGAGGACGACGTGCTCCGCCTCGCGCGCTGGACGGCGACCCCGTCCGGGCCGGCGCATGAAATCCCGTTCAAGCCGGCGCGCGTGATCCTCCAGGACTTCACCGGCGTGCCCTGCGTGGTGGATCTCGCCGCCATGCGCGACGCCGTGAAGCGCCTGGGCGGAGATCCGGCGAAGATCAATCCACTGGTGCCGGTGGACCTCGTGATCGACCACTCGGTCCAGGTGGACGTGTTCGGCAACGTGACCGCGCTCGAGCGCAATGCCGAGATCGAGTTCGAGCGGAACCGCGAGCGCTACGAATTCCTGCGCTGGGGCCAGAAGGCGTTCCGCAACTTCCGCGTGGTGCCCCCCGCGACCGGGATCGTCCACCAGGTCAACCTCGAATACCTGGCGCCCGGCGTGCTGACGCTCGAGACCGCGGACGGCGTCGAGATGCTCCCCGACTCGCTGGTCGGCACCGACTCGCACACCACGATGATCAACGGGCTCGGCGTCGTCGGCTGGGGCGTGGGCGGCATCGAAGCCGAGGCGGTGATGCTCGGGCAGCCGCTCTACATGGTGATGCCCGAGGTGATCGGGTTCCGGCTGACCGGCAGCCTGCGTGAAGGCGTCACCGCGACCGACCTGGTACTCACGGTCACGCAGATGCTGCGGAAGAAGGGCGTGGTCGACAAGTTCGTCGAGTTCTTCGGGCCCGGCCTCTCGCAGCTCTCGGTCGCCGATCGCGCGACCATCTCGAACATGTCGCCCGAGTACGGCGCCACCATGGGGTTCTTCCCGGTGGACGCGGAGACGCTGCGCTATCTCGAACGCACGAACCGCGCGGAGGGGGCGAAGCGCCTCGAGGCCTACGCGAAGGAACAGGGGCTGTTCCGCACCGACACCTCGCCGGCGCCGGAGTTCACCGACACGCTGAGCCTCGATCTCGCCGACGTGGAGTCGAGCCTCGCGGGACCCAAGCGGCCGCACGACCGCGTGCCGCTCGCCGACATGAAGCCGGCGTTCCGGCGCTCGCTGCTCGCTCCCGTGAAGGAACGCGGCTACGGGCTCGCCGAGTCGGAGCTGAAGCGCTCGGCCGAGTACGGAACCAACGGCGGGCACGGGAAGCTCTCGCACGGCGCGGTGGTGATTGCGGCGATCACCTCGTGCACCAACACGTCGAATCCGCAGGTGATGATCGGCGCGGGCCTGCTCGCGAAGAAGGCCGCCGAGCGCGGGCTCAAGGTGCCGGCGCACGTGAAGACCAGCATGGCGCCCGGCTCGAAGGTGGTGACCGAGTATCTCGACGAAGCTCAGCTGACACCGTTCCTCCAGGCGCTCGGCTTCCACACGGTGGGCTACGGCTGCACCACTTGCATCGTCGAAGGCACGCCGGTCCTCATGACCGACGGCACCGCACGCCGGATCGAATCGCTCCCGCGCACCGGTGGCGCCGCGGTGTTCGGACCGGATGAGGCCGGCCGGCTCGCCCGCACCGTCCAGTCCGAGCGGATGAACCAGGGAGTGCGCGACTGCGTCTCGCTGGTCCTCCAGGATGGACGCACGCTGGTTTGCACGGCGGATCACGAGATCCTGTGCTCGGACGGACGCTGGGTGCGGGCCGACGCGCTCGTCGTGGGCCACGACCGGGTGCGGGTGGGACTCGAGGCTCCGCTCGATGAACCCGGGCTCGACGAAGCCGGCTACGTGCTGGAAGCCGGCGCGATGCGGTTCCCAATGGAGGAATCGGAAAGTCGTGCGAAGGCGCTCGCGTTCGCGCGCGTGCTCGGCCACATGCTGAGCGACGGCTCGATCAGCGTGGCGGGGCAGGGTCGGATGAATGCCGGTCAGGCTCTGGATCGGGAGGCCATGCTCGACGATATCGAACGGCTCACGGGCCAGCGGCCGGCGGGCACGATGTACGACGAGCGCAAGTGGACGATCGTTCTGCCGAAGGAGCTGACCGCGGCGATCGAATCGATGCCCGGCGTGGTGGCCGGGCGCTGGATCCTTGAGGAGCCGGGTCTCCCGGCGCTGATGCTGGATCCGCGAACCCCGGGGGCGCTCGTGCGCGAGTTCCTCGGCGGCCTGTTCGGCGCAGATGGTCATTCGCCGCTGCTCAAGCGCCAGGGCCCGTTGGAGGAAGACGCCATTCTCGCGGCGCCTGCGTTCTCGCGCACCACGACACCCGAGAACGTCGCGCGGCTTCGCGAGGTGATGGCGGACCTCGTGAGCCTGCTGGCGCGATGCGGCGTCAGCACCGAAGGGGCTCGAGTCTATACCTATCCGATCCGGCGTTCGGAGTCGACGTATCCGGCGGCCTCCGACGGCATCCCGCGCATCGAGGTGCGCCTCGCGCTGCCGGATGGCCTCTCGTTCGTGGAGCGAGTCGGATTCCGCTACTGCACGGACAAGTCGCTCCGCGCCACGGCCGCCACGGTCTACTGGCGTACGGTCCGCCGCATCGGCGAACAACGGCTGTGGATGTCGGAGCGTCTCCAGAGTGTTCATCGTGAGCAGCCGGAACAGTCGTTCTCGAACGCGCGACGCCAGGCGGCGGCCGAACTGCTGGAGCTGGAGCCTCCGGTGTTCGCCCACTATTCATTGCTTGAAGGTCACGACCATTTCACGCGCATGCCGGAAACGCCGCGCTTCGTTCCGCTTCACCGGGACGTCTGCGATTTCCCGTCACCAGCGGCGTTGATGCGCGAGATCGGGGCGCGCGAATGGTTCTCGTGGCTTCGTCCCCGCGAGGAAGCCGACTACTCCAAGCGCTATTGCCTCGAGAAGGAGGCGCTCCAGGCTCCCACGATCACTCTGCAGGTGATCGATCGGCGGCCGGCGGGGAGGAAGCCGGTGTACGACCTGGCGGTGAACGACGTCCATGCATTCGTCGCCGGCACGGTGTGCGTACACAACTGCATCGGCAATTCAGGTCCGCTGCCCGACGAGATCGCGAAGGCGGTCACGAGCGGTGATCTGGTCGCGGCGGCCGTGCTCTCCGGCAACCGCAACTTCGAGGGCCGCATCAACCCGCTGACGCGTGCCAACTACCTCGCTTCGCCGCCGCTCGTCGTCGCCTACGCGCTCGCCGGAACCGTGGACATCGACTTCGCGACCGAGCCGCTCGGCAAGGGCTCGGACGGAAAGCCGGTCTACCTGCGCGACCTCTGGCCGACGCACCAGGAAATCCGGGAAACTATCGCGCGCTCCGTCCACACCAGGCAGTTCGCGAAGGAGTACGCGAACGTGTTCGACGGGAATCCGCGCTGGAACGACATCCCGGTCGCGGGAGGGGACCTCTACGCCTGGGACGAGAAGTCCACGTACATCCACGAGCCGCCGTTCTTCCAGAACCTGACGTTCGATCTGGCGCCGATCCGCGACATCCACGGCGCCCGCGTCCTCGTCCAGGTCGGTGACTCGGTGACGACCGATCACATCTCGCCGGCCGGCGACATCGCGGAGGCGAGCCCGGCCGGACGCTGGCTCAAGTCCCGAGCCGTCGAGAAGCGCGACTTCAACTCCTACGGCTCGCGGCGCGGGAACGATCTCGTGATGGTGCGCGGCACGTTCGCCAACATCCGGCTCAAGAACCTGCTGATCTCGGGCAGCGAGGGCAATCTCACCGTGCACCTGCCGGGCGGCGAGCAGATGGCGATCTTCGATGCGAGCGAGCGCTACCGGCAGGAGGCTGTGCCGCTGATCGTGCTCGCCGGAAAGGAATACGGCTCGGGATCGTCGCGCGACTGGGCGGCCAAGGGCGTCCTCCTGCTCGGGGTCCGGGCGGTCATCGCCGAGAGCTACGAGCGCATCCACCGTTCGAACCTGGTCGGCATGGGCGTGCTCCCGCTCCAGTACCGCGAGGGCCAGACCGCGGATTCGCTGGGCCTCACCGGGCGCGAGGAGTTCGAGATCACGGGTCTCGAGGGATCGCTCGCGCCGCGCATGACGGTCGCGGTCAAGGCGAAGCGCGCCGACGGATCCGCGCTGATGTTCGAAGCGGTGGCCCGGCTCGATACACCGGTCGAGGTCGAGTACTTCCGGAACGGCGGGATCCTCCAGACCGTTCTCCGGAAGCTCGTGAAAGGGTGAGCATGTCCAACCGCAAGATCCCGATGGAGAAGGACAAGCGGATCGCCGTGGTGGCGCACGACAACAAGAAGAGCGACCTGCTCGAGTGGGCGAAGTACAACCGCGCGCTGCTCGCGCATCACTTCGTGTGCGCTACCGGCACCACCGGCGAGCTGCTCGAGCGCGAGCTGGGTTTCGAGATCGAGCGGCTCCAGAGCGGGCCGCTCGGCGGCGATCAGCAGATCGGGGCCCGGATCGCCGACGGCGAGATCGACTTCCTGATCTTCTTCTGGGATCCGCTGGAGCCGATGCCGCACGATCCCGATGTGAAGGCGCTGCTGCGCATGGCGGTGGTCTGGAACGTCCCCATCGCGTGCAACCGCTCGTCGGCGGACTTCATGATCTCGTCGCCGCTCATGGACGCCCCCTACGACCGCCTGGTGCCGGACTACGCGGAGTACCACGCGCGCCGGCTCGACCGCGGCCCGGACGAGGACGCCGAGCGCCGCCGCCGATAGCGGGCCTTGTGCGCCCCGGTGTTCCGGCGGTAGCTTTCCACCCACGTCGTCCGCCACGGGAGGGAATCATGAAGAGCAAGAAACGCGCGAGCCGTCGTCGTTTCCTCGCGGTGGCCGGTGCTGCCGCGGCCGCCGTGGCCCTCGACCCGTCGCGCCTGATCGCGCAGACGGCGCGCGCCGCCGACGGCACCCGTCCGCCGCAGAAGGCGCCCGCCGCCAAGCCCGCCGCCGCTCCGGCCGACACCGCGAAGCCGGCGACTCCGCCGACACCCCCGGACATCGCCGCCGAGGCCAAGTCGTTCCTCGCGATCGTCGAGCAGCGCTACGGGAAGCACCTCGACCCGAAACAGCTCGAAGCGGTGAACCAGGAGCTGGAGTTCCGCGTCACCGCCGGGCGAAGGCTGCGCGCGGCGAAGCTCAAGAACCACGAGGAGCCCGACTTCACCTTCCGGGCGTAATTATTTCTTCCGGAACACCGCGGTGAGCACGCGCTGATTGCCGGCGCGATCCGCCGCGAGGATCGTGATGTCGTGGGTGCCCGGATCGGGCGGCACGAGCGGGCGCCATCGCAGAACGGACGCTTCGGGATCCCACTCGACCGCCACCCGTTCCCCGTCCACCGTGTAGTTGCAGCCCCGCGGGTCCACGCCGCTCCCGTTCTCGGATACCGACGTCTCGAGCGACCAGCGCGAGTAGGGCCCGGTGCTCGATCCCCGCGGGGTCGCGACCCCGAGCCGCGGGGGAAGCGTGTCGGCGAGAATCGCGAACCAGCCGGTGCGCGAAGTCTCCGCATCCCAGCCGAGTCCGTCGATGCGCTCGGTCGTGCGCACCCAGTCCCAGCCATCCGGCCCGTGGCGAAAGAGCCCCGTGTGTCCGGCATACGGCAGCCGCGGGACGTGCAGGACGATCGGGCGCCGCAGCGGCACCGAGCGCGGCAGAATTCCGCCGAGATGCTGCACCAGGATCAGCTCGCTGCTCACGGGCGGACGCAACTCCTCACGCGGCTCGGAGGCGAACAGCAGCTCGTCATCGAACACCGCGTCGGCGGGCAGCTCCCAGGTCCAGCGTCGCGCGCGCAGCTCGTTCGACACGTCGAAGGGGGCGAGACTGCGGCGGCCGAGCCCGGCCGCGCCGGGGGCGATCGGCTCGTAGGACGGCCCGCGCACGTTTCCACAGGAATCCCCCGGGAACGCAGCGAGCGCTGCGATCTCGCGTGCCACCTCCGGCACGGTGACGATGACCGTGCGCGATGCCGAGTCCGCGAGATGGGGAATCCCGTCCACGAGCAGGCCGACGCGCGGATCGGCTCCTTTCGCCGGCCGCCGCGCGGCGATCCGCAGCTTGCGGCCCGGGAGGGACGTGACCTCCAGGCAGTCGCATTCGCACGTCCGCCCCGCCGGTCCGCCACCACGCCCCGCGCCAGCCGCGGCAGCCGCGGGCACATTCGTGACCGGCGGCCGGATCACCACGCTTCGCACTCGGGCGTTGCCGGCCGCGTCCTGCGCGATGAGCCTGAGCGTCCGCGGCGGATCGTTCGCCCGCACGACCAGCGTTCCCGCCTCGCGGTCACGCGGCGCGCTCGCGTGCAGGACGCGGGGCCGCCATCCGGCGGGCGCCCACAGCACGAGCCCGCGGTCCCCGGTGACGCGGCCGGCGTCGTAGCAATAGTCCCCCTCGCTCATGTCGGTCGCCCACGAGATGCTGTCGAACCGGGCCTCGACCCAGTCGCCGCCCCACTCCAGGCGAGTGAGCCACGGCACCATGCGATCGACGCCGCTCCACACGCCGTCACGCGCGCCGACCACCGCGCGCAGGCGGCCGAGGGCGAGCACCGTCTCGGGAGCGGCGGCGAGCTTCATCGTGAACGGTGCGACGCGCCCGCGGACGCGGGACGTGTCGTCGAGCGGCTCGAGCGTGAGTCCGGTCAGGCTCGGCGCCCGCGTGTCGCGCACCGTGAGCCCCGCGCGCGACGGGTGATACGCCATGTCGCCGCGCCGGATCTCGAAGTGAAGGTGCGGACCGCCCGCGCCGCTCTGGCCCGTCCAAGCGATGCGCTGCCCGGCGCGCACCGGAAAGCGCGAGGCTTCAGGCCACAGGTCCTGCTCGTACTGGCCGGTCGCCCTCTGCACCGAATCCACCCACGAGGCGACCGGCTCGGCGAACGCGTCGAGATGCCCGAGCTGGAGCAGCCGGCCATCGCGGGACCGCACGTAGAGCGAGCGCCCGTACCCGACGCCCGAGGCGCGCACCCGTTCGACGTGGCCGGAGAGCGGGGCGCGCACCGGCTTGCCGACGCTCTTGCCGGTGCCGAGGTCGAAGCCCGCGTGGAAGTGACCGATCCGGTACTCGCCGAAGCCGCCGGTCACGACCAGCGGCGTGTCGAGCGGCGCGTAGGCGAGCGGCTGGTCGAAACGCGGTGCACGTTCCGCTGGCGACGGCGCGGGCCACGCCGCCAGCGCCATCACGAGGAACACCGCACAGGAAACCCGGGCGGAACTCCGGGTCACGGAATCTCGTCTCGCGTCGCCGGCTTGCCGCCGCCCGGCCCACGCCGGCGGAACGCGACACCGACGGCATGGGCATGGAGCGTGTCGTAGCCGTAGACGTCGTTCCGGAACTCGAGGCGATCGAGCGTGTCGACCCAGGCCGTGCGGTAGACGAAGTGCACAGGGAAGGGTTTCGGCAGACCCACCACGCGGTCGCTGCTGCTGTCCATCGCCGTGACGATGTGCAGACTGTCCCAGGTCGCGCGCTTGTCCTGGAGCAGCCAGGTCGCGAGATCGAACGGCTTCTCGACCCGCACGCACCCGTGGCTGGCGCGGCGGTCCACGCGCATGAAGGGCCCGCGCGAGGGCGAGTCGTGGAGGTAGATGTCCCACGGGTTCGGCAGCATGAACTTCACGCGCCCGAGCGGATTCTCGGGCCCGGGATCCTGCCGCACCCACACCTTGGGGGAATCGGGATCGAGCTTCCGCCAGGGAATCGAATCGGAGCGCAGCTCCTCGGCGCTGTTCTTGGTGCCGTCGAACACCCGCATGAAGTGCTGCTCGAGGTAGTGCTTGTCCCTCTTGAGCGCCGGCAGCAGCTCGTTCTTGAGAATGCTGTGGGGCACGCGCCAGGTCGGCCCGAACACGATGTAGGTGATCTGGTCGTCGAACACCGGTGTGCGCGTGGTGTCCTGCCCGATCACGGCCGGGATCGCCTGGATCAGCGTGTCGCCGTGGACCAGGTGGACCATGAACTCCGGCAGGTTGACGATCACGTGGCGCGGGCCGAAGTCTTCGGGGCTCCAGCGCCAGCGCTCCATGTTGATCTCGATCCGCGCGATGCGGTCCTCGACGGGGATGTTGAGCGCGGTCAGCTCGGGTTTCCCCACCCGGCCGTCGGGCCGCAGCCCGTGCCGGGTCTGGAACCGGCGCACGGCCGAGAGCAGATCGGCGTCAAAGCGGGCGCTCGTGGTGTCCGGTCCCTTCTTCCCGCGGGAAAGGAGATCGCCGCTCGCGAGCAGGCGCTTCCTCAGTGGGACGACGCGCGGGCTGCGCATCCCGACGTTCAGCACCTCGCCGTCCGGCACCACGGGCCAGCCGCCCGCATCCGCGATCGCGCGATAGGTCGCGAGCACCTCCTCGAGCTTCCGGTATTCGGGTCGCGGCGGGTCGAGCGGTTCGAGAGACTGCTCGATGCGCCCGGTGCGGAGCGCGTCCTCGAGGTGGGAGCCCAGGTAGAGGCGCCGGCGCGGTGCGCCGTGCCAGTTGGGAATCAGCTTGTCGGGCACGAAGCGCCCGGCGAGCCGGTCGTTCGCGTATTTCAGGTAGGCGTTCGTGAGCCGGCGGTCGAGCGAGGCCGCGATCCAGCCGCTGTCCTCCGAGGTGTCGCGATGGGCGGACAGCCGGGTCACCGCGGAGTCCAGCGCGGAAGCGCCGTAGTCTTCGGGGTCGAGCCCGTGCCACTTGGCTGCGAAGAGCGTCTGCAGGAGCGTCCGCGCGCGCGGCGACGGGCGCCCGCTCCGCAGCCACGCCGGCTTGAGCCGGCGGGTCTGGTAGAAGCGGACGAGATCCGCGTGCGACGAATCGCCGGTCGCGACCCGCTCCGCGTCGGCCGCGATCAGTCGCTTGAGCACCTGCTCGGGATTCTCGACCCGGCGCTGCCGCTGCTCGAGCTGCGAGGGACGCAGGCAGATGCCGATGAACGCAATGAGCGTGAGCGCGGCAGCGAACTGCACCGGCCGCGACTTCCAGCTGTGGTGCGGCCCGCTTCCGCGGGGAGGTGACCCAATGCCCGTAAGCGGCGCACTGGTGCGCGGAGGCGGCGCACTGCCGCCCGGAAGCGGCGCACTCCCGCTCGGAGGTGGTGCAGCTTCGCCCGGAAGCGGCGCACTGCCGCCCGGAGGTGGTGCAGCTTCGCCCGGAACCGGCGCATTCCCGTCCGGAGGTGGTGCAGCTTCGCCCGGAACCGGCGCACTGCCGCCCGGAGGTGGTGCAGCTTCGCCCGGAACCGGCGCATTCCCGTCCGGAACCGGCGCATCCCCGCCTGGAGGCGGTGCACTCCCGCCCGGGCCCGCGTCTCGCTCCATGCCACCGCCATCGTGCAGGGTCATTCCGCCACGCTAAGCTGTGATTGCCCGGTCACGCAACGCGGGAGTAGTGTTCCGCGACCGTAAAAAAGGAGAGGCCGATGCCGGAGAAGAAAACTCCCGATTCCTCCGTCCTGTTTCAGCCGCTGCGGTCCATTTCTGATCGCATTCGCCAGGGCTCGCTGTCGCCGGTGGCGCTCACCGAGTTGAGCCTCAGCCGTCTCGACAAGCTCGGCCGGCGCTACAACGCGGTGGTGACGCTGATGCGCACCTCCGCGCTCGAAGAGGCGAAGGCCGCCGAGAAGGAGATCCGCGCCGGCAAGTGGCGCGGCCTGCTGCACGGCATTCCCTATGGCGCGAAGGACCTGCTCGCGACCCGACGCGCCCCGACCACCTGGGGTGCCGCTCCCTACCGGAACCAGAAGTTCGACTTCGACGCCACCGTGGTGGAGCGCCTCCGCGCCGCCGGCGCGATCCTGGTCGCCAAGCTCTCGATGGTCGAGCTCGCGGGCGGCATGGGCTACAACCACGCCGATGCCTCGTTCAACGGGCCCGGGCTCTGCCCCTGGAACACCAAATTCTGGAGCGGCGGATCTTCGAGCGGCCCCGGCGCCGCGGTGGCCGCGGGGCTCGTGCCGTTCGCGATCGGCTCCGAGACCTCGGGCTCGATCCTCACGCCCGCCGCGTTCTGCGGGGTCACGGGACTTCGCCCGACGTATGGACTCGTGAGCCGGCACGGCGCGATGGCGCTCGCCTGGACCCTCGACAAGCTCGGCCCCATGGCCCGCACCGCCGACGACTGCGGGATCGTGCTCGAGGCGATCTCCGGTCCCGATCCGCTGGATCCCTCGGCGGTGGGGAAGCCTTACGTTCAGAACGAGGATGCCATCCCGGCCACCTGGCGGCCGACGATCGCGGTGCCGAAGGGTTCGGTCGAGAAGGTGCAGCCCGAGGTGCGGGCCAATTTCGAGAAATCGGTCGAACAGCTGAAGACGTTCTGCGACGTCACCCGCGATGTGGAGTTCCCGGATCTGCCGGTCGGCCCGGCGGTCGGCGCGATCGTCGGCGCCGAAGGCGCCTCGGCGTTCATGGACCTGATCGAGTCGGGGCGCGTCAAGGAGCTGAAGTGCCCGAAGGACCGGCACGGCGGCTACGCGGCCATGACCATTCCTGCCGTGGACTACCTGCAGGCGATGCGCCTCCGCGCTCCGATGAAGCGCGAGATGGAGAAGATCTTCAGCCAGTTCACGGCGATCGCGGCGCCCACGCGCGCGACCGTTTCGTACCCGGCCAACGAGAACTTCGAGAACGTGTATCCCGGAATCGCCGGTGGCCCACCGCTGATCCCGGCCGGAAACCTGTGCGGTCTCCCCGCGATCTGCATGCCCAACGGGTTCGGCGAGAACCAGCTTCCCACGTCGGTGTCGTTCATGGGACCGGCGTACTCGGAAGCGGAACTGGTCGAGATCGGACGACGGCTGCAGGCGCTCAGCGACTGGCACACGAAGCTGCCTCCGGAGGCGTGAGGTTCGAAACACCTTCGCGGTGGCATGAATCCCCGGGCACCTTCCGCTAGTTCCGGCGCGGTCGGCGGCCCACCGCCGGGCGCGCCACCAGGACGTCGCACGGCGCCTGCCGGGCCAGCCGACGCGCGACGCTGCCGAGCAACAGCCCGGTGCGCTCCATGGCGCGCCGCGATCCCAGCACCACCAGGTCGGCCTTGAGGCGCTTCGCCGCGAGCGCGAGCACCGAGCGTGGGTCGCCACGGGCGATCGTCGGCTCGACCGCATACCCGAGCCGCTCGAGCCGGCGTGCTTCGGTCTCGAGCATGGCCCCGACCTCCTCCTCGGCCCGCTGCTGGTATCGCTCGAGCTCATCGGCGGTCGTGCCGGCGAGACGCAGGGCCGATTCGGGCGGGGGCTCGAGAGCGTGGATCATCGTGATCCTGCAGCCGGCGGGCGCCATCCAGCGCAGGGCCAGATCGAGCGCGGTGCGGTAGCTTCCGCCGAGATCCACCGCCACCAGGAGATGGCGATAGGGTCCGCGCGGGACGCGCCGCACGACGAGGACCGGAACCCCGCCGTGCTGGATCAGGTGCTCGGCGGTCGAGCCGAGATCGAGGTCGGGAAGGCCGCGCGGCCCGTGGGCTCCCACCGTCACGAGCTCCGCGCGCCGGGCCCGCGCGGCGCCCATCAGCGCCGCGGCCGGTTCTCCGGAACCGAGCGTGGTTCGAACGCGTACGGTGGTAGCCGAGCGCCGCAGGCGGCCGGCCTCGCGCTCGAGCGCGGCCAGCGCCGCCCGACGCACCTCCGCTTCGAACGATCCCGGCGCGGTGCGGGGCACGGCGTGCAGCAGCTCGAGCGCCGCGTTGCGCGCCAGCGGCAGCCGGAGTGCGCGCGACTGAACCCGCCGCGCTCCGGGCGTGAGATCGCTGCCCACCAGGATACGGCTGAGATCCCGGTTCATCCGACCGTCGCCAGTTCGTGCTTCGGTGCAACCGTCCGGAGCGGCGGGTGCGTACAGATCGCCTTCAGAGTCTCGAGCACATCGGCCATGGGGATCGCCGCGCGTGCGCGCGCCGCCGTCGGCTCCGCGTGCAGGATGAAGTCGTTGATCGAGACGATCCCGACCAGCCGGCTGTCGGAATCCACCACCGGCAGGCGGCGGACCTGGGACTTGCCCAACGCCGCGAGCGCCGTGTGGGCGTCGTCTTCGGGCCTTACGACGATCAGCCGCGGCCCCATCACCTCGTGCGCCTCGAGCTGCTCCGGGGCGCGGTGGCGGGTCGCGGTCGCCATGCAGATGTCGCGATCGGTGATCATGCCGAGGACCTTGCGCTCCTCGTTCACCACCGGGACGACTCCACAGTCCTGCCGCCACATGGTCATCGCGACCGCCGCGAGGTTGTCGCCGGGCCCGCAGGTCCCGACGATCGGCGTCATCAACTGTTGGACCTTCATGATCGGTCCTCCCTTGCTGGTCGCCGGTGCGGCATGCCCCGGCGTGGCATGAGCCACAGGGCTCCGCATCGGTCGTGCCAGCGGCCGCGGCGCCGTATCGCCAGTCCTCGCTTCGTTCCGTCTCTGGCTTCGACCCGGTCGGACCCTGGTGGACTGCCAAGCCGGTTGCAGGCAGTGACCGTCTGTCATGGCCGCCCGCTCCTGGAAAGGGACACGGCGGCGGCAATCGCCAGCACGCCAAGACTTGAGGTCGCTACGGGACTCCGGCGGGGGTGGCACGGCAAATGCCGTTCGGATCAACGCCATGAACGTTCGAATCCCACTCGACCACGACACGGCCGGGCTGCCGCTCAAGCTGGAAGGCGATCTGGAGCTGCCTCCGACTGCGCGCGGCATCATCGTCTTCGCCCACGGCTCCGGAAGCAGCCGCCACAGCCCGCGCAACCGTCAGGTAGCCCTGGGGCTCCGCGAGGAGGGCTGGGGCATGCTGCTGTTCGACCTGTTGACGACGCGCGAGGACGTGAGTCCCGAGGCGCGGTTCGACATCCCGCTCCTGGGCCGCCGACTCGTCGTGGCGACGACGTGGCTCACCCGCCGGCCGGAAGCAGAGCACCTGCCACTGGGTTATTTCGGGGCGAGCACCGGTGCCGCGGCCGCACTGATCGCGGCCGCTTCCCTGGGCGCGAGGATCGGGGCGGTGGTGTCGCGCGGCGGCCGGCCCGACCTGGCGAGCAGCGCGCTCCCACAGGTGACGGCTCCGACCCTGCTGATCGTGGGAGGGGATGACAAGGATGTCCTCGACCTCAACCGGCGCGCCGCAAGTCACCTGCGCTGCACGTATCGGGTGACCGTGGTGCCGGGAGCGACCCACCTGTTCGAGGAGCCGGGCGCCCTCGAGGAGGTGGTACGGCTGTCCGTGGATTGGTTCGACTGCCATCTCGCTTCCCGCGGGGAAGGGGCGATGACGCAGCGGAAAACGCAGAACCCCCGCGGGAGGTGAGCCATGAAACGCACCAATCTTCCCCTTCGCACGCGGTCCGACTTCACGCACGCGGCGCCGCGCGGCGCGCGCACCGATCGCACCGGGCGATTCCCGCGCGGTCATTCCGCGGGAGAGCCCGTCATGTGCGAGCGCTGCGGCGCGGTGTACGAGCGAAAGACCTGGCGCGCCGAGGAACGAACCCGGCGCACCTCACCGGTCGGCATCGCATGGACCTTGTGCCCGGCCTGTACGCAGGTCGAGGAGGCCGAGTACTTCGGGCAGGTGCGGATCCTCGGGCGACTGGCCCCCGAGCAGGAGATCGAGGTGCGCCGCCGAATCTGGAACATCGAAGGCCGGGCGCGCCATACCCAGCCCGAGCGCCGCGTCGTCCGCTTCGACCGGACGCCGCAGGGACTGGAGATCCTCACCACGTCGCAGAAGCTCGCGCACCGCATCGCGCGCGAGCTGGAGAAGGCGTTCGGCGGTCGCGCCCGCTACTCGTGGTCCGATCGGGAAGGTGTGGCGAACGCGACCTGGACACCGCCGGCGCCGCGTGCGGAGCGCGGGACTGATCGCGGCAAGCGGCCGCTGGCCCCCAAGTGAGGAGTGAGCGATGAGAGGCATCTATCAGGATCGACAGGACGCGGGCGCCGTGCTCGCCGCCGAGGTGGCGAAGGTGGTGAAGGGATCCTGCGTGGTGGCGGCGATCCCGCGCGGTGGCATCGTGGTCGCCGCCCCGGTGGCGGAGCGCCTCAAGGCACCGCTCACGCTCACCTACACGCGGAAGATCGCGCTGCCGGACGCGCCGGAGCTGGCGGTCGGGACCCTCGACGAGGATGGCGAAGCGATCCTCGACTCGGATCTGATCGAGAGGATGGGGGCCGGTGGTGAGGAGGTGGAGGCCGCGCGGGCGCGGGTCCGGGCTGAGATCGAGCGCCAGCGCTCGCTCTACGAAGCTCCGCCCCTCGCTCCGCGCCTGACGGGCAACACGCTGGTGCTGGTGGACGACGGGCTGGCCACCGGGTTCACCATGCGCGCCGCGATACGGTTCGCGCGGCGGCACGGCGCGCATGAAGTCGTGGTGGCCGCGCCGTGCGCCTCGAGTCATGCGGCCCGGATGATCGAGCGCGAAGCCGATCGGTTCATCTGCATGCTCGTGGACGAGATGTTCCTCGCCGTGGGCAGCTACTACCTCGAGTTCGACCCGGTGTCGGACGACGAGGTGCGCGCGGTGTTGCGGGAAGCCGCGAAGCGTGAGCGGCCGGCTCAGCCGGCCTTGCGGAGTTCGAGCCCGTCGAGCGCCGCACACGCGGCGTCCAGCTCGCGGCGGCGCGTGAGGCCGTGGTCGAGCAGCGACTGGCGCGCGAGCGTGAGCAGCACCTTGCGCTCGAGGTCGAGCCCTTCCGTGCGCGCGGCGCGCTCCAGCGCTTCGACCAGGCCGGGCATGGCCGCGGCGAGGGTCGCCTGATCGCCGCTCCAGTTCGCGCGCATGTGGTCGCCCACCCGTTCGTGCGCGATCTTCGCGAACTCGCTGAGCTTGCCGAGATCGAGAATGGGGTTCTTCTTCGCGGCGAGACGCAGGCGGTCGCGGAACACCAGCGCGAGCACGACGACGTCCACCACCAGGAACGCAAGGATGAAGGGGATCATGGCTGAGGCTCCCGGGATGAGGTGAGGTCCCCCGGTTATCGGCCGCGCGCTGCTGACGCTGAAGCCTTACGCCTCGTGCGTCGGCGACTCGACGGGCGTCACGCTCAGCACGGCGCGCTCGGTGCGCCGCAGCACCGTGAGGTGCGACGACTGGGCGATCGCCTCGCTGGTGAGCAGGCGGTGGAGATCGTCCACGTTGGTCACCGGGTGGCTGTCGAACTCCACGATCACGTCGCCTTCGCGCACTCCGGCCGCCGCGGCCGGGCTGCCGGGCTCGATGTGGAGCACGAGCACGCCGCGGTCGGCGCTGAGGCCGCTCACGCGCCCGGTGCGGCGCGACAGCTCGATGTTCTGGCCGCCGATCCCGAGCCACGCGCGCCGGATGCGGCCCTCGCGCAGGAGCTGCGAGACGACGAAGCGCGCCGTGTTGGCGGGAATGGCGAAGCACAGGCCCTGGGCGGGGAGGATGACGGCGGTGTTGACGCCGATCACCTCGCCCTGGGAATTGACCAGCGGGCCGCCCGAGTTGCCGGGATTGAGCGCCGCGTCGGTCTGGATGATGTTGTCCATCAGCCGCCCCGAGCGCGCGCGCAGCGAACGGCCGAGCGCGCTCACCACGCCGGCGGTGACGGAGGCCTGGAAACCGTAGGGGCTGCCGATCGCCACTACGAGCTGGCCGGGGCGAAGGTGCGAGGAATCCCCGAACGCCGCCGGATGGACCTCGTCAGCGGCGACGCGGATCACCGCGAGATCGGTGTCGGGGTCGTCGCCGACGAGCGTGGCCGGCGTGCGCCGCCCGTCGGGCAGCGCCACCTCGAGGCGCTTCGCGCCGTGGACCACGTGGCTGTTCGTGAGGGTGAGGCCGTCGGGCGAGAAGATGAAGCCCGAGCCGGTGCCGTCGCGTTGGCCGCGCCGACCACTCGCGCCGTTCCGGACCTCGATGTGGACGACCGAGGGGGAGACCCGCTCGACCGCGCCGGTGACGGCGGTGGAGTACGCATCCAGAAGGGCGGCATCGTCGGGCCGGGCCGGGCTGCCGGGGACGACCCGGAGTTCATCGTTCGAGATCAGCGAGAGTGGGTTCATGGTTTTGTCTGAGATGAGCCGAACCCCCGGACGGGTTCACGAGGTATGTCGCCATATTGTCAGCCGCAGGGTTACGCACTAGCATCGGCGCCCGTCGTTCACCCGGAACAGCTTTCGTTTCCCGAGATGGCCTGGACCCCCATGCACCTCATAGAACCCGCCCGCCCGAAGCCGGGCGTGATGCTCGAATCCCTGCCGGAGCCGGCGGCCGCCGCCCCTGAAGCCGCCCGGAACGGGAAGGTCCTGCGCGGCACCGTGCTGATCTTCTGGGACCTCAAGCGGCCCGGGAAGAAGCTCGACGCCATCGATACCGACCAGATCACACCGGCGACCGATTGCGTCTCGGAGAGCCTCGAGACCCTGGATGAGCGCTGGAAGGCGGGCTCGTTCAGGCACCTGATGCCGGACTTCCGGGCGCGGGTCCATCGCGGCGAGACGTTCGTCATCGCCGGGGATCGTTTCGGGATCGGCTCGTCGCGCGAGATGAGCCCGGCCGGACTCAAAGGTGTGGCGGAGGAAGCCGAACGCGAAATGGTGATCGTGTGCGGCGCCAACATGGGCGACATCTTCCGCCGCAACTCGTTCAACCTCGGGCTCCACGTGGTGCAGTGCCCGGAGGCGGTGGCCGACGCCCGGGATGGCGACGTCATGACGTTCGACCCGACGACGCGCTCCCTCGCGAACGAGACGCAGGGCAAGAGCTACACGCCGGTTCCGCTCGCGCCCAAGGAAGAGGAGATCCGGCGCACCGGCGGCATCTTCGCGATCGGACGCCGCGAGTTCGCGAGCGCGTCGCGCCGGAAGCCCGAAATCCAGTGGGCCGGGCCCGACGAGGCCCGGAAACTCACCACCACCGAGCAGATCGTGTGGGCACATCGCGTCGACAAGGACGCCGTCGTGCGACCGGGCGAGACGCTGCGCGTGTACGCGGACCTGCTCCCCGCTTCCGACGGCACGGCGCCGTTCTCGATCCACACCTTCAACCAGATCACGGGCGGCGGGGCGATTTTCCCGCGCCAGATCGCGGTGGCCAACGACCACTTCGTGTTCACCGGCCTCGAGGCGGACGACAAGCAGACCGGGATCGGGCGCGAGTTCGCGAAGCTCCACGGGATCGGCAAGCCCTATTACGCCACGCCGGGCGACGGCATCTTCCACTTCTATTTCCCCGAGCAGGGCCTCGTGATGCCGGGCCAGTTTATCCCCGGCGCCGATTCACATAGCCGTGCGTACGGGGCCTACGGCGCCGTCGGAATCGGCGTGGGATCCACGACGCTCGGTTTTGGCTGGGCGACCGGCTACGTCTTCTTCACCGTGCCCAAACAGCGCCGCGTCGAGTTCACCGGACGGCTCCAGCCCTGGGTCACCGGCAAGGACATCGTGCTCGAGCTGCTGCGGCGCTGGGGTGCGGCGCAGTCGCAGGGCATGTCGGTCGAGTTCGTCGACGCCGGGCGCCAGCTCCCGATCGCCTTCCGCAACACGATCGCCAACATGATGGCCGAGGCCGAGGCGATGAACGGCATCTTCGCCCCCGACGACATCACCTACGAGTGGTACCGCGCGAAGGGCATGAACGAGCTGCCCTATCCGCGCATCGCGCCCGGTGAGGATGCCAAGTACGAGATTCGCGAGACGCTCGCGCTTCCCGACGTGGTGCCGATGATCGCGAAGCCGTTCAGCCCCGGGAACGCGTTCCCGGCCACCGAGGTCGCGAAGGAGCGGCTCACGTTCAACAAGGCGATGATCGGCTCGTGCACGAACGGGAGCTATGACGACCTCCTGTCGGCCGCGCTGGTGATCCGCGCCGGCCGCGAGCACGGCGTGAAGAAGGTGGCCACCGAGTTCGTGGTGTTCCCCGGCTCGGGCGGCGTGCGCGAGCGCATCGAGAACCCCGACCCGCGGCTCGGCGGCGAATCCATCGCCCAAGTGTTCCGCTCGGTGGGCGGCGAGGTGCGCCAGTCGTGGTGCGGTCCCTGCTTCGGCCAGGGCCCCGATGCGCTCAACCCCGGCCAGCGCGCGATCACGTCGTTCAACCGCAACTGGACGAACCGCATGGGCGTCGGCGGCGAAGGCTACCTCGCGAGCCCCGCCGTTGTGGCCAGCTCTGCCCTGGTGGGCTACATGGCCCCCCCGAGCGAGCTCGGCCTGAAATGGGACCCGGAGAAGTTCGGAGTGTAGTGGAGGCTCATTGCCGCGGTAGGCGGCCCTCTCGATGAAATGGATTAGCACCGCTCGCGGAGCTATCGAACGCGCGTCGCTGCGTATCCGGATACCGAGGCGGGGCTGATGAACAGAAACGGGGTCTTACGACGTTGGTTCAACTCGACACCTCAGCGTTCCTGACACCGCTGTAGGATGGGGCCGGTATCTGGATGTCGTGAGCTGGCTACTCTGTGAGGGCAGGAGACATGTCCAAGCCTAAACTGGTTGACTCGATTCTCACCTCCAAAGCGGTAGACCGGCTGACGATCGCGGTTGAGGAGTCGGCTCGAGCAGCGAACATCCAGAACCCTCGCTTTGTGGAGCCAGCCCAAGGAACGCTCAATCGCGCTAAGGCGAAGAGACACCACATCGTGTTCGGCCGCCGCGGGTCAGGGAAGACGAGCCTCCTTGCCAAGGCGGCTGCGGATCTAACGGTCGAGAGACGACCGATTGCCTTCGTGAATCTCGAGACCTTCAAGGGTCACAGTTACCCCGATGTCCTTCTCAGCGTCCTGATCGAGAGCCTTGGGGGATTCGAGTACTGGTTCGCGACCGCGGCTACAGCGCCGGCGAGCAAGGCCTCGTTTTGGCGGAAGCTATTCGGTACGAAGCCAAGCCGTGGGCCCCTCGACGCCCGCGGCGTCGAGAAACTCCTCACTCGTATCCGGGCGCAACGAGAGGAACTTCGCTCACAGCTGCACGCCACTGACCACGCCGAGATTCAGAGGACGATCGAGCAGGCCAGCCGCCAGGACGCCACCATGGGTGCCAAGGGGGGTGCCACCACGCCGGTGGCGGCTGCTGAGGTGAGTGCCTCCGAGAGCTCCACTGTCGAAAAGAGGCAGCAATCGACGGAGCACGCGAAGCGATCGAAGATCGACTTTCTGCACCGCCACTTGATCGACTACCAGGACCTCTTTCGCGAGATCGCACAAGTCTCTGATGGCGACGCCTTCCTATTTCTGGATGACCTCTACCACATCCGGCGCGCTGATCAAGCAGACGTGATCGATTACTTTCACCGAATTGCCAAGAACACGCGGCTCTGGCTGAAGATTGGGACCATCCGACATCGAACGGAGTGGTACCGTCACAGCGATCCGCCAACAGGCGTCAAGCTTGGAGATGATGCGGACGACATCGATCTTGACCTGACCCTTGAAAAGTACCGCCTCACCAAGAACTTCTTGATGAGCGTCCTCCGGCACATCGGCGACACCGTTCAGTTCTCGGACCTATCTGAACTTCTCGCGCCGACGGCAGTCGATCGTCTCGTCCTGGCGAGTGGTGGCGTTGCGCGAGATTTTCTGTCGCTCTTCCGGCGGTCTATCTTCATTGCTCGGGAACGCGGAGGCGGCGCTCGAGGACCCAAGGTCGTGGCGCAGGATATCAACCAAGCTGCCGGCGAACACGACGAATCTAAGAGGGATGAGCTAAAGCGCGATACGTTGGAAGAGCGCGAGCAGGTCGAGCAGGCGTTCGACAGGGTTCGAAGTTTTTGCCTTGAGACAGCGAACGCTAACTGCCTCCTTCTTGAGAAGGACCGGACGGATGCAGGCGCGAGACTTATCGAGGAGCTCGTCGATCTAAGATTGCTCCATCTGGCACGATCTCGCGTTACCGTCTCTGGACGCAAAGGCAAGATCTATGTCGCGTACATGTTGGACCTCGGTCAGTACGCAGGGGAGCGTAAGCGTCGGGGTCTTGAATTGATCGAGTTCTGGCATCCCGATGGCACTGACAAGCTCCGCCGGGCGAGCCTCGTGTATGACCCATGGCAGCCGGGGCGCTGAGTGCTCTAACTGCAACATGCAGCGGATGGCGCTGCGCGCCGGCCGATGCTGGGCGTTCGACGAGCCGGTACGGGAGGCGGCCAGTGAACCAGGAAGCACTGCGAATCGAAGTTAGAGTGCGGCGGCAGAGGTCCGCGGAGAAATACAAACCGGCGCGCGTTCGCGTGCTTCTCGTCGCGGAAGCACCGCCGGCCGCCGATGATCGGTACTTTTATTTCGAGGATGTGACCAAGCACGATTGGCTCTTCCTTGGAGTGGCGGAAGTGCTACTTCGTGGGAGACCGGTAAGGCGGGAGAAACCGGCCAGTTTGAAGAAGCTCCAGGAGATGGGTTTCTTCCTGATTGATCTCAAACCTGATCCTGCAGACGGCTCCCCGCTCCAAGAGTACGTTCCTGACTTGATTGCCCGGTGTCGCGCCCTCGCGGCCGAGAGGATCATCCTAATCAAAGCGACGGTTTACGATGCCGCGTTTAGCACGATGGGGGCAGCGGGGTTGCCGGTCATCAACCAGCGGGTTTACTTCCCTTCGACGGGGCGGCAGCGCGAGTTTCGCGAGCAGTTCGCAAGGGCGCTGGAAGCGAGGGAGGTCGAAGATGCGTAAGCGTCCCCGCAACGTCGGTCGGGAAATTTTGCTTGGGCTGCGTCAGCTCAAGCGAGGCAAGGTGGGACGGGTGGTCACTCTCCCACCGATCGCAGACATTCGGGGCCGAACCGGCCTCTCTCAGGCCGAGTTCTCGAGACTGCTCGGAGTGTCAGTGAGGACACTCCAGGAGTGGGAGCAGGGGCGGCGCGCTCCTTCCGGCCCCGCCCGGATGCTTCTCGCCATCGCTCACAAGAATCCCAAGGTCCTGCTCGAGTCCGCGGCGTGATGAGAAGGAATCCGCCTGCCGTCATCGCCGCGATTTCATCCTTCAGCGTCGGCAGACCCAGAGTGTTCCGGAACACGCCAGCCAGGGGGAGATCGCGCCGAGGACTTTCGCGATCAGATTGCCCGCGCTGTTGAGTTGCCATCGTACGCTGGGGTGCTGCAGGAAACGGGAATCGGTGTAGAGCCCCATGTTTCTGGGGTGACGAAAGTCGTCGGGGATTTCTTCCAGGACCTCGAAGCCCGCCGATTGGAGGAGGGATCGGAACCGACGGCGGGAATAGCGGTACTCCTCGAACACGAACTCGTGTCCGCGGAGACGGCCGATCATTCGCTTCAGGTCGTTGAGCCGGTTGAACAGCAGGATCCTTCCCGGGTTTTGCGTGGGCACCGTGACCAGAAAGAGCCCTCCCGGTCGCAGGATCCGACGGACTTCGTCGAAGGCCGGTCCCGGGCCGTCGATGAAATGCTCGACCACTCCGAGCGAGATGACGGCGCCGAACGACGCGTCCGGGAAACCCGTCTCAAGTACATCGGCCTTCGTGATGGGGATGGTCGGATCGTGCTGAAGAGCGTACGAAATGTCTCCTTCGGCCAGGTCGATGCCGATGACGTCGTATCCCAGTCTTCGGAGATGGAAGACCCAGCGGCCACGCCCGGACCCGGCTTCGAGGATGCGTTCGCCTGCAGGCAGGTATTTTCGGAATGCGGGCTCGATCGTCTGGACCGCGCAGAGCGCGATGTCCTGCTCCAGATCACTCGAGCCGCCGAGCTGGCCGAGAGCTTCCAGTTTCGCCACGAGATGTGCCGGCGCATACCGTGCATGGACGCGGCTCATCATGGTGCGTCCCGACTCTGTGGGGATGTTCCCGCGTATGAGGGCAGCGGTCTGACCTTGAGGTAGAGCTGCAGGAGGGCCTGTTCGATGGCGGGCCGGTGCTTTCTATAGAAGAGAGCCTGGCTCTCCCGGTATGCGCGCTGCAGATGCGCCGAGCGCCCGGCGGTCGAACTCCCGCCTCGCAGATGCACGATGGTGGGGGTGGGGCAATACCGGACCGTGGCGCCTGCCGCGATCGCACGGGCGCAGAGGTCCTTGTCTTCGAAGTACATGAAGAAGCGCTCGTCGAAACCACCGATGGCGTCGAACAGGGACCTTCGGATGAAGAGGGCGGCGCCCGTGACCCAGCCGACGCGACGTTCGCGTTTGAAAGAGGCCGCGGCCATTGCGCGCGCCCCCGGGAGGTTCCTGTCGACGGCGTTGTAGAGCAGCTTGTCGCTCATCTCTCCCAGAACACTGGGGAGCGCGCCGGCTGAAAGCTGAAAGCTGCGGTCCGGGTTGACGAGTCGCGGGCCCAGCACTCCAAGAGTGAGGTCTGCTTCGAACCGGGCGGCGACCGGCGTGAGGGGGTCCTCGATGGACTCCGTGTCGTTGTTCAGCAGGAGCAGCAGCTCCGCTTTGGCGGCACGGACGCCGGCGTTGTTCGCGGCGCCAAACCCGGCGTTGGTGGTCAGCCGGAGGAGCTCGACGTTCCGGCATTCGCGGGCGACGCGATCCGCGCTGTCGTCGGGCGAGGCGTTGTCCACGACGATGATTTCATGAGGGCAGGCCGTGTGCTCCTGCAGCGTGGTGATGGCGCGCACCGTCAGATCACCCCTCATGTGCTGCACGATCACCACGGAAATCATGCCACTGAACCGCCCGGGCTTCGCGGCGCCGCGACCAGGGTGTAGATGATCTGCCGTCTCGGGGGGGAAGGATCAGTGAGCGATCCCAGCAGGAAGCGGAGGTGCCACAGGAGTTCGTGTCTCCAGGTAGGACTCCAGGCGACCGGACAGCGCACGACCGCCGTCGAGATGCGGGCGACGCCTTCCCGCTCGAGCGGCGCGAAGGAATCTTCGAGAAACGTCGCGACGTGCTGCTCGCCGGGGGTCGGCACCAGGGGCCGGCCCAGGCGGTCCCGCTCGGCAAATGGAGTCATGACGTAGAGCGTGTCGCAATGGCTCAACAGCAGGCGCGCGATGTCGAGGTACTGCTCGAAGTGTTCCAGGACGTTCGAGCAGAAGATCACGTCGTGGTGCCCGGTGATCTCCTCGAAACTGGCCACGCTGAAACTGGCAATGCCGCCATGAAGCCGCCGCGCTTCTTCGATCGCGACCTCACTGACGTCGCATCCCTGCAGCGTGGCGGCGGGGAAGCGCTCCTTCCACACGGGAAGCGCGTCTCCGAGCGCGCAGCCGACATCGAGAACCGAAAAGGCTCCGCTGAACGGGACGCGGATGTGCTGGTGAAAGCATCTGGCGAAGAGCGCGGTCTGCGTGCGACCGGCGTTCTTCCGCCAGTCGCCGTCCGCGCCGAAAGCCTGATTCCAGGCGTCGCGCGTGTTGGGATTGTCGGGTGAGAGTCGGAGCTGCATAGGCCGCTCAGGCGTCAGGGTGGGACTTGTCTCGTAGTCCGAAGAACAGGGATGCGGACACGATCAGCGTCGCAAGCCCGCCGGCGGAGTAGCCCAGCGCCGCGCCGAGCACTCCGAGTCGGGGCATAAGATACGTAGTGACGACGATGAAGGCGAGCAGGGACGCGGCGGACATGATCGGGAAGACCACCGATCGGCCGGCGGCAAACAGTGAGGCCGTCATCGGATAGGCGAGAACCGTGCAGAGCAGACCCAAGCACATGATCTGCAGCACCGGGGCGGCGCCGATGAACGACGGGCCAAACAGGATGCGGATGAGAAACGGAGCGAACACCGCGGTCATCACGATCCCGAGGACCAGGAGCGCGATCACGCCGAGCGAATTCCTCCGCTTCCGCCCCAGCGCCTCGGGCGAAAGGCTCGCGGACAGTTCGGGCATCAGGACCACCATGTAGGAATAGGAGCCGAGCGAAATCAGGCCGGAGATCTTCGACGCGGCTCCGTAAATGCCCAGGGACGTGGCGTCCCCGAATCCTCCGACGAAGAACACGTCCAGCCGGGCCGCAAGGAGCCCGACGACCTGATAGAGCGCGATCCACTTGTTGAATTCGACGATGCGACGCTCCAGGCCGCGATCCCGATCCTTGAACGTGAGCCGCTTCAGTGGTGAGCACGCCCAGCTGAAGCCGAGCATGACCAGCAGGGCCACGACCTCGAGCCAGATTCCCAGCGACACCGTGAAGGTCAGGGCGACCGCAAGACCGAGCAGCAGCGCCACGAGCTTCGCGAGCGCACGGGAGGTGCTGACCAGCGTCCCCAGGCGGAATTGCTTGTACGCCTGAAACACCGGGACATACGAAGCGGCGAGGATGCCGAGGGCGACGACGACGAGGGAGAACCGGAGGTACCCGGTCAGGTGGCTGTCGACATGGCCAAACTGCCAGCGCACCAGCGGTCCGATGAAGACGATCGACGCGAGGATCAGCCCCGTTCCGATGAAGACACGGATTCTGAAGACGATCGACACCACCCGCATCATTCCCGGGGCATCACCCTGCGAAAGCCGCTCGGAGCCGAACTTGACGACCGCGCTGTTGAAACCCAGATCGGCCAGATCCGTCAGGAGAAGCGCGAAGGAAACCACCAGGGTCAGGGTTCCGAAATCCTCGACGCCGAGTTTGCGGGCGAGGATGGCGGAGTAGACGGCGCCGAGCACACCGCTGACCGCGGTTCCGGCCGCGACCCAGCCGACGTTCTGGAGGGTCTGCGAGAACCAGGCGCGCCGGAGCAGACCCGTGAACCGGGACACGCCGGAGCCCTGGCTCGACTCAGGCGTCGAGGGTTTCATCGATGGTCTGGAGCATGAGAGCCGCCGCCCTTTCCCAGGTGTGCTCGCGCGCGACGTTCACACGCGCCTGTCTTCGCGTGTCGCTGCGGTCCTCCAGGCCGGCACGAAGGGCCGCCACGAACCCCTCCTTCCCCTCGCCGGCATACACCAGAGCCTGCTGCTCGTACTCCTTGAGATCGGTCATCGGCGTGGTGACGACCGGCTTTCCGAATGCGAAATACTCGTACAGCTTCACCGGGTTCGTCCGGTCCGCGGTCCCACCGGGATGAAATGGAATGAGCCCGACGTCGAACCGGTCTATGTAGCGAGGGACCTCTTCGAACGGAATGCGGCCGGTGAAGACGACATTCGGTTCGGTCTTCAAGCGGGCCAGCCGGCGGGGATCCTCGACCGGTCCCACCAGGACGAAGGTGATCGCCGGCATCGTGCGCGCGGCAGCGAGGACCAGCTCTTCGTCGAACCACTCCCGCAGGGATCCCACATAACCGGCGATCGGCGAGCGAACCTCCGGGAGTACCGGGTGTGCTCCGCGGACGGATCGATCCTTCTCGAACCACGATTGGTCGACTCCATTGGGTACGCGGACGACGGGCAGGGATACGCCACCTTCCCGGAGTTCCCGCTCCAGGACCAGCGATGTGACGAAGACGGCCTTCGACATCGCGATCAACCGACGCTCGTAACTCCGAAATCGATCCACGGAAGCACGGCCTGCAAAGAGCGCGATGTCGTCCATGCAGTCGTAGTACACGGCGTCGGCATCACCGTCGCGCAGGACAGCTCCCAGAAACGGGGTCTGGGCAAGGATGATCACACGCTCCCCGGAAGCGCGTCGCGGGAGAATCTCCTCGACGATGGCCGCCCGCAGGACACGCGCGTTCAATCGTTCCAGGTGTTCGGAGTCGGCGAGAACCGAGGGGACTACAAACGGAAGGGACACGATGTCGAGACCGTGGGGAGTCGGCTCCGGCAGGGTGCCTGCCCTGGCGGCCCGCGCTCCAGAAGCAGCCATCGCGCCCGCACGAAGGTGGTACTTGAGTGAGCGACCGATCAGGGAGGCGAGTCCAGGGCGCCGCCCCGCAACGTACTCGCGGAACCCGCTGGGCTCGACAAAGGTGACCGGGATCGACCGTCGAACGAACTGTTCGGCCAGCTTCTGCGGGCGTTGATGGAGGAACGAGTGGAGTATGGGAGAGAACAGGAACAGACGCACCGGCCCTGTCATGAGGCCTTGCCACCTCTGGAATCTGGCCGGCGCAAGTTCAGCGCGTCATCTCCCGATAACCCGGACGTGAACCTCGACCGCCGGACTGCCGCGTGGGCCGCCTTCGCCGCCACGCTCCCGATCTACCTCCTCACGATGAACCGCACCATCGGGTTCATCGACCGCGGGGAGCTGGCCGCCGTCGCGTGGACGTTCGGCGTCCCGCACTCTACCGGATACCCGACACTCATGCTGCTCGCCGGGGCGGTGGCGCACCTCGTCCCGCTGCGGCCCGTACTGACGCTCAACATCCTGGCGGCGGTATTGGTCGCGGCGGGCGCCGCCGTGCTGGTGCTGCTCTTCGACCACATCCTGCGCAAGCTCGACCCGGAAGGCTCACCCGCCTCCGGCAACCGCACGAGGCTCGCGCTCGGCGCTGCACTGATCACCGCGTTCAGCCTCACCTGGTGGCAGCAGGCGAACGGGTTCGAGGTCTACGCGCTCCACGCGCTGTTGATGCCGCTCGTCACGCTTCTGTTCCTGCGCTGGCTCGATGAGCCGACGAGCCGCACGGGGCGCTGGTTCGCGCTCGCGACCGGCCTGTCGTTCACGAACCACGGGACCACCGTTCTGCTCGCCCCGGCGATGCTCACGGTTGCGGCCCTGCGGTTCGGGCGCGACTTCTGGCGGCGCGTGCTGCCGCTCGCTCCGTGGTTCGCGCTGGGGCTCCTGCCGTACGTCTACCTGCCGATCCGCTCGGCGATGAATCCCGCGCTCGATTGGGGCCACACGCGAACGCTGCGCGGGTTCCTGCATCACGTGAGCGGCGCCGACTACAAGGGCTGGATGTTCCCGGGTGTCGGCGACTATCTGACCCAGCTCCGCTACGTGCTGTGGCGGCTGCCTTGGGAGCTCTCGTGGGTGGGCGTGGTGGTGGCCGCACTCGGCGCCGCGGCGTTCGCGAAGCGCGCGCCGCTGCTCGGCGTCCTCGCCGGGCTCTTCATCGTCGCCGGCATCGGGTTCGCGGCCGGCTACCGGATCATGGACATCGAGTCCTACCTGCTCACGGCACTGCTCGGGCTCTCGCTGCTGCTCGTCGCCGGCCTCGCGCGGCTCGGCGAGCGGCTCAACGGCCGCGTCGCGCTGGCGGCGGCCGGGCTCCTCCTCGCGCTCAACGTCACGCTCCATTTCCGCGAATGCGACGAGAGCGGGAACACGATGTCCGAGCAGATGACCTACGACCAGATCGGTCCGCTGCCGCCGAACGCCGTCTTCGTGTCGGCGCTCTGGGACTTCGGCCAGTCGGCGAGCCTCTACTACCAGAACGTCGAGCACTACCGGCCCGACGTGGTCATCGTGAACCCCGACCTGGTGCGGGTGAGCTGGTACCTCGACGACCTGGCCGCACGCGAGCCGGAGCTGATCGGAAGGATCGAGCGCGAGCGCGCGACATTGCACCGTCTCCTCCGTGACTGCGAGACCGGGAAGCCGTACGTGGGCCGCGAGGTGGAAGCCGCCTATCGCGCCTTCCTCGCCGCGCTCGTCACCGCCTCCATGCGCGACCGGCCGGTGTTCGTGACCGCGGGCTTTCCGTGGCAGCCGCCGCATCTTCGAAGGGTCCCGTATCACCTGACCTACTGGCTCCAGCCCGACGGCGGCACCTACGTGCCCGAGTCCGACTGGCAGTTCCGCTGCCGGCTCTGGAAGGGGCGGATGGACGCGTACACGGCGATGGTGGCCTGGCTCTACGGGGAATCGCGCCTGAACCGCGCCCAGTACGAAGCGGCGCACGGCCACGACGAGGAGGCGCAGCGCACGCTGGCCTCGGCGGCCCGCTTCGATCCCGCGATCCAGCTCGACCGCGTCGGCACTCTGCCGCTCGCCGGGCAGGGGATCGTGGTCGAGTGCGCGAAGTTCTATGCGCGGCTGAACGCCACGCTCACGGCCTCACAACACACGGAGTAGCACACTGGTCGCGGGCCGGGATCAGGCCCTGACCGGGGCTGTCACGTGCGCGGGCTCGCCCATCGTTACCTGGACACGGTGCACGGCGCCATCGTCCACCAGGGGAATCGACCGGGCGTCCACCTGGACCCCGTCCAGCGCCGCCTCCGCGATGCCGCGGTTCACGTGACCGGGATTCTCCACGTGGATCTCGTAGAGGGTATTCGCGTGGCGCCAGCGCACGGTGAACCCGCTCCACGACCCCGGAATGCAGGGCGCGATCGAGAAGCTGCGGCCCCGCTGCCGGAGCCCGAGGATGGATTCGAGGCCGAGCCGGTACATCCAGGCCGCCGAGCCGGTGTACCAGGTCCAGCCGCCGCGGCCGATGTGCGCCGGGTGGCTGTACACGTCGGCCGCCACCACGTAGGGCTCCACCTGGTAGCGCTCGACGTCGGCCGGGGTGCGAGTGTGGTTGACCGGATTGAGCATGTGGAACAACTCGACCGCCTCGTCGCCGCTCCCGAGGTGCGCGATCGCCATCACCGTCCAGATCGCCGCGTGGGTGTACTGCCCGCCATTCTCGCGAACGCCCGGCAGGTAGCCCTTGATGTAGCCGGGGTCGAGTGGTGACTGGTCGAACGGAGGTGCGAGCAGCTGGATCACCCCCGAATCCCGCCGCACCAGCTGCATGCGGACGGCGTCCATGGCGCGCTCGGCGTGGCGCCGCGGCGCGACCTCCGACAACACGGCCCAGCTCTGGGAGATCGCATCGATCCTGCACTCCTGGGCCTGTGCCGAGCCGAGTGGGGTCCCGTCGTCGAAGTAGGCGCGGCGGTACCAGTCGCCGTCCCACGCCTGCTCGAGCATCGTCGCCATCCGGTCGCGCTCTCCGGACCAGCGGGCGACGCGCTCCACGTCACCGCGCAACCTCACCAGTACGGCGAAGTCGCGAACGATCTTCGACAGGAACCAGCCGAGCCACACGCTTTCACCACGGCCCTGGTGCCCGATCCGATTCATGCCATCGTTCCAGTCCCCGGCTCCGATCAGAGGGAGTCCGTGCGCTCCGACGACGAGCTGTCGCTCGATGGCGCGGATGCAGTGCTCGTACAGGGTCGCGCCCTCGGCCGCCGTCGCGGGCCGACCGAATCTCTCCATCTCGCCGGGCTGAAGGACGGGCGCCTCCAGGAAGGGTACCGGCACGTCGAGCACCCCGTGATCGCCGGTGCACTTCACGTAGTGGATCACCGCGTAGGGCAGCCACAGCAGGTCGTCGGAGCACCGGGTCCGAACGCCGGTGCCGTTGTGGTCGTGCCACCAATGCTGCACGTCGCCCTCGCTGAACTGGCGTGCGGCGCAGCGCAGCAAATGATCGCGGTAGAGGTCGGGTCGGGTCAGCCCGAGCGCCATCACGTCCTGCAGCTGGTCGCGGAACCCGTAGGCGCCGCCCGGTTGGAAGAACCCGGTTCGGCCCCACAGGCGCGAGCTCACCGCCTGGTAGAGCAGCCAGCGGTTCATGATCAGGTCGAAGGAGTCGTCCGGCGTCTCGACCTGCACCGTGCCGAGCATCGCGTCCCAGCGCTGTTCGACCTGTTCCAGCGCCGAGCATGCGGCCGCCGGACTGCCGAAGCGGCGCGCCAGGCTCAGGGCGTGCGTTCTCGTCTCCCCCTGGCCCAGCAGCAGCGTGATCTCCTGGGTTTCCCCAGGCTCGAGATCGATTCGAACCTGGAGGGCGGCGCAGGGGTCGAGCCCGGCGCCAAAGTGCCCCCCGAGCGACTCGCGCCCGAGCGCCGCAGGCCGCCGGAGTGAGCCGTTTCGCCCCAGGAACTCGCGCCGGTCCGCGGTCGCCGAGGCGGGCGTCCGGCTGGCGTACGCAAACGCCACGCGCCCGGAGAACTCCGTGTTGTACGGGTTTCGCGCCAGCACGGCGCCGGTCTCCTCGTCCTGCTCGGTGAGCACAAATCGCTGCTCGCCCGCGCGCGGCGGGCACAGGGCCCACTCGCTGTAGGCGAACACGCTCAAACGGCGGGTGCGCGCGGTGTGGTTGGTGAGCGAGATCCGGGAGAACTTGACGGGCTCCTCGGCGTGCACGAACACCGCCAGTTCGCACGTCACTCCCTGTTCGCGATGGGCGTAGCGCGTGACGCCGGCTCCGTGGCGCGTGACCCAGCGGCCAGCCCCGGGCGATCGCGGCAGCGGGCCCGGTGTGGCGCCCCACACTTCCGCGCGATCCTCGTCGCGCAGGTAGATGGCCTCGCCGCTGAACTCGCTCACGGCATCGTTGCCAAACGGCGTCAGACGGTTCTCGCGGCTGTTCCCCGCCCAGGTCCAGGCGGCGCCGGTGGCGCCCACCACGGTTCCGAAGCTCTCGTTCGCAATCACGTTGACCCACGGCTGCGGAGTGTCCGCGTCGCCGCGCAGCACGATCGCGTACTCGCGCCCGCCCGCGGCGAAACCGCCGAGCCCGTTGGCGAGCGTGAGGGGCGGGGCCTCGACCTCGGCGCCATCATCGCTCGCATCGGCTCCGTCGGGTTGAGAGCGCGCCACCAGCGGTTCGGGCCAGGCCGGCTCGGGGTATGGCAGGCCAAGCTGGTCGGCGAGATCACCGAGCTCACCGCTCAGCACTGCGCGAGCAGCAACGAGCAGGAGGGTGTGCTCGGCCACCGGCATGCCGTCGCCGCGCAGCAGGAATACCCCGCCGGGGCGTTGCCTCCACGCAGCCCACGGACCCTTCTCGAGCAGGCCTTCGAGCTGCTCGTGGATTTCGTCCAGATAGCTCACGGGGCTTTCGTTGATGATGACGACGTCCGCCGTGAGGCCCTTGAGCCGCCAGTACTCCTGCGCGCGCAGCACCTGTCCCACCAGGGCAAGGTCCCCCGCGGCGACCAGACGCACGACCAGGATCGGGAGGTCGCCCGAGATACCGTGGGCCCACAGGCCCGACTGCCCGAGCGTATTGCCGGCGAGGGTGGCCGGTGCCGCACGGAGCGCTCCGTCGGTCCACAACACGTGGGCAGCCAGCCGTTCGTAGAGTTGTGCCTCGTCGGTCGAGATGCCCAGGTGGCGCAGCAGCAGCTGGGTCTGGGTGGTGGCGAGCGCGAAGGTGCGGGCGGCCGAGGTCGGATCGTCGTATTTTTCGGCCAGGGCGAGGGCCGCGGTCCGCGTGGCGGCGACACCGGTCGCGAAGGCGAGCCGCACCTGTCCACCGGGGGCGATGCGCACGCGCCGCCTGAGGCTCAGGACCGGGTCGAGCACCGCCCCGGTGGTACCGGAGAGTGCCCGGCCATCGAGAGCGACGGGATTCTCGGGGGTGCGTCCGCGTCCCAGGAACCGCTTGCGGTCGGTCTCCCACTCGACGCCGCCGTGGACACCGCCTTCGGTGCTCACCACATGCACTGCCCACGGCGCGGTCTCGTCGGGCGAACGCGGGCGCCGGCCGCAAAGCAGGGCGGTGCACTCGGGGCGATACTCGGTTTCGAGGAAGAGCTTGTGGTACACGGGGTGGGAGAGGTCCTCGGCATGCGGCGCGAGCACGATCTCCACCAGGCTCGTCACTTCGATCTCGCGCAGCTGGTCGGTCAGATTGACGAGCGACACGCGACGCACCTCGACGTCATCCTCGGGGGAGACGGTGACGTCGAGCCGGGTCTCGATCCCATCGTCGGTGCGGGCGAAGAAGGCCCCGTCCGCCCGGTACGTCACGCGGTAACGCTGGGCCTCGCGACACACCGGCTGGTGTGTGGCGGACCACAGCAGCCCGCTGCGGACGTCGCGCAGATAGATGAACTGGCCACCCGGGTCGCACGTGGAGTCGTCGCGCTGCCGCGTCACGGCGCGTCCGCGCCAGGTGCTCGCGCCGCCCCCGCCGTTGGTCACCACCGTGGTGTACTGGCCGTTCGACAGGAAGTGGGCGCTCGGGTAGAGGGTGTGGGGCGAGCTGAAGCGCCGCGGTGACGAGACCGGAGCGATCGCCTCGACCCGCGTGGACTCGGCGGGGCGCGGGCGGGTAACGGGCACGTAGCGCGGAACGCGCTCCTGCAGCAGCGGCTCTGTGGCCTGCACCCGCGGATCCGAGTGGAAGCGGCGCACCATCGGGGCGCCGAGCACGGCGTTCGCGAGTGCCACCAGACTCATACCCTGATGGTGGGCAAAGTAGGCTCGCACGCTGTGAACCCGGGCAGGGACGGGCGCCGCCTCCTCTTCGGGTATGGGTCCCTTGCGCGGCGTGTAGTCGAGAGCTTCGATGAACCCGAATCGGCCCGCGGCGTTTTCGCGAGTGAGGCGGCGGAAGTTGGCCGCGGCCGCGGCGGGGTCGACGAGAGCCGCGAGGGCCGTCGCGTACGGAGCGATGACGAGGTCCTCGGCGAGCCCGCGCTTGAGTCCGAGGCCGGGAACGCCGAAGGCCTTGTACCGGTAGTTCCCGTGCTGATCCACCACGTGGTACGCCGATTCAGAAATGCCCCATGGCACATGGTGGCGCCGGCCGTGGAGAACCTGCGCCCGCACTACCGCGCGGCAGCTGCTCTCGAGCAGGGTCTCGGGGTGGCTGCGCAGCATCAGCAGCGGCATCAGGTATTCGAACATCGAGCCGCTCCAGGACACCAGCGTGGTCGAGCCCTCGACATTCACCAGGGCGCGCGAGAGCCGGAACCAATGCTCCTGCGGAACGTCGCTGCGCGCGATGGCGATGAAGCTCGCAAGTCGCGCTTCGGATGCCAGCAGGTCGTAGTACGAGGGATCGAGCCGTCCCGGCCCCTCGGCGTCCGCCAAACGAAACCCGATCGAGAACGCGCCGCGGATGCGGTCGTACAGGAATCCCCACTTCATGCCGTCGGCGAGCGCGTCGCAGCGACGGGCCAGATCGTCGAGCCGTGCGCGCACATCGGGGGTCGCCGTCCCGTGTCCGGGCGCGAGTGACGCATCGAGCGCCCGGCCCCATTCCGCGACGTCGTCCGCCTCGGGGCTCGCCGGCGTCGCCGCCGCGACCCGCGCGAGGGCGGTGTTCACGGCGCTCATGAGCGGCACGGCAGCCGCGATGGGCCCGCCCGCTGCTTCCTGACCCAGAGCGATTCGCAACGGGTCGAGCTGCGTTCGCGCATCCTCGCACGCGGCCCGCAACGGCGTGGCGCCGTGCGCATGGCGGCCGAGTCCCGTCAGAGCCTCGTCGAGCACGCCCGCGGTGTCGGCGATGCCGGCGCGGGTCCGACCGGCGTCATCCGAGTTCGCGCCCAGCTCGCGCAGTCCGGCCGAGAGGGCGATGAGCACGCCGGCGAGATTGCCGCTGTCCACGGTCGACACGTAGCGTGGCAGGAGCGGAGCGAGGCTCTCCGTGTCGTACCAGTTCAGCAGGTGCCCCTCGTGGCGCTCCAACCCCTCGAGGGTCGTGAGCGTGCTCTCGATCCGCACGGCGAGAGCATCGGCCCCCAGGTAACCGAGATCGTAGGCGGCGAGCGTCGAGAGCAGACCCATGCCGATGTTGGTCGGCGACGTGCGGCGCGCGATGCGCAGCTCGGGCATCTCCTGCACGTTGTCGGGTGGCAGCCAGTGGTCCTCGGCCGTGACGAATCGGTCGAAGTAATGCCAGGTCCGCCGCGCGATGCGGCGCAGCTGTGCTGCATCCTCGGTGCCCAGCGCCAGGCGGCGGGGGACCACCGGCTGGCTGAGCCACCACGCGACCAGCGGCGAAACGAGCCACGCCGCCAGGAACGGGACCGCCACCGGCAGCGCGCTGGCCCTGAGCTGCAGGATTCCGAGGAGCAGGAGCAGGGCGGCCGCCGGGGCCGCCCACATCTCCGCGAAGAAGACGCGGGGGCCCTGGCGCGCCAGCAGCCCGGCGGCGCGCACCGCGGTCGCGGCGGCGGTCTCCCACTCGAGCAGCCGGCGCTGGGTGATCACCATGCGGACCAGCGACAGGACGATGGCGTGCAGCATCTCGAACGCGTGGTAGGGCAGGAGGACGACCTGCAGCAGCACCTGCGCGCCGGCGGTCTCGAGCTCCGCCCACACGTCGTGCAGGAACACGCGGAAGGGCTGCTGGGGGCGGGGGCCGCCCGCGAAGTGCACGAGTGGCGGGACCAACGGGAAACCGAGCACCGCGAGTGCGGCCGCGGTCCAGGCGAGCGGCGAGCCCGGGAGCCAGGTCCAGGCCGAGGCCAGGGCCGCCACCAGCGCCGGCGCGAGCAGGCTGCGGCGCAGGTTGTCGAGAACCTTCCAGCGGCTGATGAGCGGCAACCGGGTGCGTTCGAGACCGTGCCGGGTCGGCATCACCGGCAACAGGCAGAACAGGATCTGCCAGTCGCCGCGCACCCAGCGGTGCTGACGACGTGCGTGCGCCAGGACGCTCGAGGGGAAGTCGTCCACCAGCTCGATGTCCGAGACCAGCGCGCAGCGTGCGAACAGGCCTTCGAACAGATCGTGCGACAGCATGGCGTTCTCCGCCACGCGCCCCTTGAGCGCCGCGGTGAATGCCTGCACGTCGTACAGCCCCTTGCCGGTGAAGATGCCCTCGGCGAACAGGTCCTGGTAGGTGTCGGATACCGCGGTCGTGTAGGGATCGACACCCGTGTGCCCGGCATAGGCGCGGGCGAACAGCGAGCCGGCCGCGCTCGCCATCGTGACGCTGACGCGCGGTTGAAGAATGCCGTAACCCTCGACCACACGCCTCAGCCCGGGATCGAAGCGCGGGGTGTTGAGCGGGTGCTCGATCATCCCGATCAGCTGCCGCGCCGCATCGCGCGGCAGACGCGTGTCGCTGTCCAGCGTGATGCAGTAGCGGATGTGGGGCAGGGCTTCGGGAGCGCCGACCCGCACCGTGAAGCTGGTGTCGGCGGCACCGCCCAACAATCGGTTGAATTCCTCGATCTTGCCGCGCTTGCGCTCCCAGCCCATCCAGACGCCCTCACTGCGGTTCCAGCGCCGCTCGCGGTGGAAGAGGTAGAAGCGATCCGCCGCTCCGGGGGCATAACGCTCATTGAGCGCCTCGATCCCCGAGACCGCCGCCGCGAGCACCTGGTCCTCGCCGGGGAGGCTTTCCGTCGCCGCGTCCGGAAAATCCGTGAGCAGCGCAAAATGAATGTGAGGATCCGCGTTGCCCAGGGAATGCACCTCGAGGTGCTCGATCAGGGCTCGCACCCCCTCGACCGAGGAGATGAGCGTGGGCACGATCACCATGGTGCGCGCGTGTGCGGGCACCCCGCCGCTCAGGTCGATTCGTGGCAGGGGCAGCGGGGGCACCAGCCGGTGTGCGATGCGGTGCATGAACGCCACCGCCAGCTCGCTGGCGGGGACGAGGGCCAGCAGGCCCACCCAGACCCACATGCCCTGGGGCGCCTGAGCGGCCCGCGCCGCGGTGATCGCGGACACCATTCCGAGTGTGGTGAGCACCGTGATCGAGCCGAGGTAGAGAGGGGTGGCATGTTCGAGCAGGAGGCGGTGCAGTCGTTGGGACCAGGGCGGGTGGTGTGCAACATCGGTTTCGAGCTCTCGCCGACCGGGTCCGATGAGGTGATAGCCCACGTGCGCGGGCCGGGAATCGGCGCCCAGCTTCTCGGCGGCCTGTCGCGCGCTCTCGATGGCGCGCAGCGCAACCCTCACCTGAGCCTCGCCGGTCGGATCCGCCAGCGCTTCGACCGCGTGCCGGTAGCGGTCGCGGCTCTTGAACTCCATGCGCCCATAGACGCCCCGCGGGTCGCGCTGGAGGATGTGCTCGATCAGGCTGACCGCCTCGACATACTCCTTCCAGTCCAACGTCGCGCACAGCCTGAGGCTGGTGATCGAGTTGCCCATCGAAAGGTGGTTCATCGCCTGCCGCTGATGCTCCACACGCACGGCGTCCTCCACCGTGGTGCCGGCCGCGCGCAGCCACTCTTCGAGCTGGAGGCGCAGCCCGGCGGCCCCGGCCCCGTACTCGCGCATGCGCTGGAGCAGCTGATCCACGAACGCCACGTGAAGGATCGGCGGGAACGGCGGCAGCCGGCCGCCCACGCCCCGGCTCTCGAAGACCGCAAAATGCCGGTCGGCTTCACGGCGCCCGGCGCGGCTCTCGATCAGCTCTTCGGAAAGCCGGCGCAGATGCTCGATCAGCGCCAGCTTGAGCAGGCTGGGCCACGCCCACAGCTCGCCGATGCTGAGCGGCGCGACGGTCTGATAGGCATGGATAAAACGGTTGAGCCGATGGGGGTCGAGCCGAGCGTCGCTGTACCGGAGCAGATCGACGGCCATCGCGTACACGCGCGGGGTGCCCGAGAGCTCCCGCGTCGCGAGCTTCGGCAGCTCGCGGTAGTAGCGGCTCGGGAGATGATGGCGGATCTCGCGCATCTCGCCTTCCACGAGGTGGAAGTTGTCGAGCAGCCATTCGGCGGCTGGCGGGATCAATTCGCCGCGACGCACGTCTCCGGCGAGGATCCGGTAGGCGTCGCGCAGCACGCGTGTGTGCTCGGACAGGCGGCGCAACAGGTGTGGAGGGCCGCGACGCGGGTTGCGCGCGAGCGTGAATCCCGCGGCCAGTGCCCGCGCACGCTCCTCGAGGCGTTCGACGCCGAGGAGCTCGCCGTGGAGCGGACTCGAGTCGAGTCCGATCAGGCGCAGGCGCGCCCCGCCCGGAGGGGAGACGGCACCGGACGCCGTGAAGCGAGGGACTGACACGATTCTGCGTTCCTTCCGGAACGGGCCGCGGAAAGCCCGCGGCCCCCGATCGATGCGACCGGGCGATAGTAACAGGGACGGGCCGGCCCGCAGCCTGATCGCCGCTCGCTTCGCGGCGACAACTCCCCGTGATGGCCTAGGCGGCCTTGGACTTCGGCGCTGCGGCCGGGGCCGGCGCGTTCCGCTCGAGCAGCCCGGCGTCGAACATCAGCAGTCCATCCTGCTCGCGGGTCGCGAACACCCAGCCGAACGGAGTCGCGGAGAGGCGCGCCTCGAGCTGGTGAGCGACCGACTGCTCGATCGACGACAGCCACAGCGCGACGAGCGGCCGCGAATCGGCGGCGACCACGCCGGCCACGAGCCGCGGTGCGCACCCCAGCGCCGCGAGCAGGCCGGGCCCGGCCGCATTGGTTCCACCCGCTTCGATGGCCACCAGCTCGGGCTGCGTCGCGCGGATCAGCCGCGCGCCGTCGTGGGGCAGCGCGTGCAGCACGGTGCCCGCCGCATCGGTGTGGCGATGGACCGCCTCGTGCTCGAGCACCACGCACGTCCCGTTCATGGTCTCGGCCCACAGCCGCACGATCGCGTGCATCAGGCGATTGACGAGCGAGGCCTCCGGACCGCCCACCAGCACCAGCACCTGGGGGAGTCGCAGCAGCGCGGCGAGTCGGTCGGTCGGCCCGCGGAGCTGGATCGCCCCCGGTGGGTCGACGCCATAGGGACGGAGCACCAGCCATTCCTCGGCGGCGGTGCCGAACGATTCCACCGTCGCCGACAGCCCCTCGCGACGGATGCGCCACCGTGCGCCGCCTTCGGGACCGGTCGGGAGCTGCGCCGCGCCGTCGAGCAGCCGCTGGCGCACCGCCATGATATCCACGTCGTCGACTGCCGGGCCGGACTCGCGCCACTCGCCGTGGCTCCGGATCCGCACCGGCAGCCCCGGCCGGATCACCGCGATATCGTCGGGATGCTCGAACACGATCGGGCCCATCTCACTCGAGCCGCGCGGCCGCGCGCCGGAGATCTCGCGGAAGGCCTCGCTCAGGAGATCGAGCGAACGCAGGTGCGACGGCCGCGGCGCGGTGTTGGGGTCGACGGTGGTCGCCCCGTCGGCTGCAGCTGCCGCCTCGGCCGCTTCCGCCGCCTGCTCGTCCATGCGGCGGGCCGCCTCCATCAGGAGCGCGTTCGCCGGCAGCGTCACGAGCTTCATCTCCGGACCCTTCGTGGGATCGAACGAGAACGTACCCCGCAGCGTGGTGAGCACGTTGAACGCGGCTTCGTCGCCCTCGCGGCGCTCCTCGTCGACGGCATTCACGATCGCGCCCTCGCCGAAATAGAGGAAGCGCGCGATCGAGCCTTCGCGGATCGTGAGCACGCCGCTCGCGCGATTCACGAGCAGGAGCTGTGCGACGTCGAAGAGGCTGATGAGGCCGAGGTCGCCGCTCAGCCGTTCCTCGGCCATCAGGCCGCCTTGCGGCCGTCGTCGGAGGAATTCATCGTCGCCGCCGGTGTGAGATGGGCGGCCGCGTCTTCGTGGCTCACGAGCCCGGCGCGCACCGCCGCCATGATGGATTCGTCCATGGTCTGCATGCCCTCCTTGCGGCCGGTCTGGATCACCGATTGGATCTGGAAGGTCTTGCGCTCGCGCACCAGGGTGGCGAGCGCCGGGACGCCGATGAGGATCTCCATCGCCAGCACCCGGCCCTTGCCGTCCTTGCGCCGGACGAGGCGCTGGGCGAGCACTCCGCGCAGCGACTCGGCGAGCATGAGGCGCACCTGCCCTTGGCGCTCGCCGTCGAATGAATCGAGGATGCGGTCGATGGTCTGGCTGGCATTCATCGTGTGGAGCGTCCCGAACACGAGCTGCCCGGTCGCGGCTGCCGTGAGCGCCAGCGACATCGTCTCGGGGTCGCGCATCTCGCCGACCATGATCACGTCGGGGTCCTCGCGCAGCGCGGCGCGCAGCGCGCGCGCGAAGCTCGGACTGTGCCGGCCGACTTCGCGCTGGCTCACGAGCGACTTCAGGTTGGCGTGGATGTATTCGATCGGGTCCTCGATGGTGAGGATGTGCCGGCGCTTGTTGCGGTTGATGTGGTCGAGCATGGCGGCCAGCGTGCTGGACTTGCCCGAGCTGGGCGGCCCGGTGACCAGCACCAGCCCGCGCGTCAGCTCGGTGAGCCGAGCGACGTGGGGCGGAAGCCCGAGCTGCTCCATGCTGAAGATCGAGATCGGCAGCACGCGGAAGGCGCCCGCCATGCCGCGGCGCTGCTCGTAGATGTTGCAGCGCACGCGGACCACGCCCGCGACTTCGTAGGCGAAGTCGACGTCGCGGTCCTTCTCGAATCGCGTGCGCGACTCGCTGTCCATGATCTCGAACAGCAGCGCCTCGAGCAGCTCACGGGTCAGTTCCGGGTGCTGCACGGGAACGATCTCGCCGTCGATGCGCACCATGGGCGGAGAGCCGACGGTCATGTGCAGATCGGAGGCGCCCTGCTCCTTGACCAGCTTGAAGATCGGATCGATGCGCGCCATGGATGCCCCGGCGAAGGATGGGCTCGGTTTCCCCCCCGGCGTGGGGTGCGGTGGTGGGCCGCCGCGTGACGGCTTCGTTATCGGCCCGCGAGGTTCCGCACTCCACGACGCTTCAGGCCCGGCCCCAACCCGCCGAAAACCGCTCCGAGACTTCTATGAGCCCCCCGCCCCGGATTCCCGTTCCCGCGCGTGTCGGCCTCCACGGCCGGCTGCCCCTCGTGGGCTCTCTGTTCCTGGCGCCGGCCCACCCGTATCACGAGGGTCCCGAGACCCTGCTCGAGCTGCTCAATTCGCGGGTGCGCGTCCTTCCGTTCATCCACGCGGAGGACGGTGGCACGATCATGATCGCGCGAACCGCCATCACCTGGGTGCAGCCCGACCCGGTGGTCGACAACGCGCTGGTCCGCCGCGAGGGGATCATGATTTCGCGCGAGGAAGAGGTCGAGGTCGAGCTCGTGGACGGATACTTCGCGCGCGGCCTGATCCAGATGGAGCTGCCGGAGGATTACACGCGGCTCTCCGACTTCCTGAACGGGGACGACGAGTTCTTCCCGCTCCTCCTCGAGGAAGGCACCGCGGTGCTGCTCGGAAAAGCGGCGGTGCGCCTGGTGCGCGCGTATCAGCCGTCGCCGTCGCTGCCGCGGGTCCCGCGACACTAGCCCGACCAGGCCCCGGACCGGGCTTCTCCCTTCAGGTCTCCGGGCGTACTATCGGCGCAGTCATCCCCAGTGCCGGGCGCATCGCCGACGCCCGCGGAACGCCGCCAGGAAACCAGGAGGAGAACATGGGTTTCGCCCGGACCATTCTCATTTTCGCCATGCTCATGGCCGGCGCGACCGCCGCGAACGCGTCGTTTTCCGGCGACAAGCCGGACAAGTCTTCCACGCCGTCGACCTCGGCCGAGATCCCGCCCGACCAGATGACGCCGCGCCAGCAGGCCGAGCGCTCCTACGGAGAGGCCTACGACGAAGTCGCCAAGGCGAAGAAGGACCTGGCGGCAGGCAAGACGAAGAACGCCGAGAAGAAATTCAAGAAGGCGCTCGGTCGCGGCATGGAGGCCTGCGAATACGACACCACCTATCACGAGGCGTGGAATCTCGTGGGCTACTCGGCCCGCAAGCTCGGCAAGTACGACCAGGCGATCACCGCCTACACGACCTGCCTGCGGCAGCAGCCGTCATACGCTCCCGCGCGCGAATATCTCGGCGAAGCCTACCTCGACCTCGGCAAGCCGGACCTCGCACATCAGCAACTCTCGTATCTCGAGCGCCTGGAAGCCCCGGAGGAAACGGCGTCACTGAAGGCCGCGATCGAGGCGTGGGAGAAGGCGAATCCGGCGAAGGCCGGAAACGGCACGCCTGAGGGATCGGCGGCGTCAGCGGACTCCGCGAGCACCGGCGGAAAATAGCCGTTTCATCCGCTGTCGTGGCGATCAAGCGCCGGTGCGGTCTGGCGTCTGCTTTGCCCGCATCACCGATGCCCGCGGCCAACAAATCCGTTGACCTGCGGAAGTGGGGAGCTATCCTTGCTGCTGACGGCAACGGGTGCCGTCCCCCACCTATCTGCCGGCAGCTAACCGGACCGGGCTCATCCAGAGGAAGGTCCGTCATGCGTTACCTGCCCGCTTTCGTCGTTTCCCTCCTGCTCTGCATCCCTGCACTGGCAATGGCCTGCCGGTCCGGCGAATGGGTCATCCAGCTGGACCTTGCCCCCCATTCGCTTGATCTTCGCGCAAGCAATTCACTCGCTGCCGGGCGATCGCCAGCAGAGAGCATTGAAAACGTCACCGTTCAGCCTCGCCGGGACGGTTTTCGCTTCGCGCTTCGTGACGAAGTGTCGGGTCGGGTCCGGGTGACGGTCCTCGATGTCATGGGCCGCGCCGTGACCCATTTCGAGGATCGGCTCGAATCGAGAAGTCATGAGCTGTACTGGGACGGGCTGGTGAACGGTTCGAGGGCGCGCGCTGGCGTCTATTTCACTCGCGTGGACGACGGCAGCGGACGAACGGCGACAGGCAAGACCGTCGTGACGCGCTGAGCCCCAGATAGCATGAGAGCCGGCGGGGCAAGCTCCCCGCCGGCTCTTCTACTTGCTCTGGCGCAACTACTTCTTGGTTTCGGTCTTGGTCTCCGCCGGTTTGGCCGGGGTGGCCGCGGGCTTCGCATCCGCGGCGGTCGTCGTCGCCACGTCGGGCACCAGCTCGACGGCGAGCGTGATCTGGACGTCGTCACCCAGCAGCGTGCCGCCCTGGTCGAGGTTCCGATTCCAGATGATGCCGAAATCCTTGCGGTTGATCGTGGTCGTCGCCTCGAAGCCGGCGCGCGTTCCCATGTCCCGGCCACCGATCGCCACCGGTGCGGCACCGAGGAACGTCGCGTCGAGAACCACCGGCTTCGTCACGCCGTGCATCGTGAGGTCGCCCTCCATCTTGAATGTGTTGTCCGTGCCGGGGACGACCTTGGTGCTCTTGAACGTGAGCGTCGGGTACTTCTCGACCTCGAAGAAGTTGGCGCTCCGCAGGTCGGCGTCACGTTTTTCGTGATTGGTGTTGATGCTCGCGGCCTGGATCGTGACGTCCACCGAGGAAGCCGCGAGGTTCTTGTCGTCGTAGAGCACCTTGCCGGCGTAGTCGGTGAACTTGCCCGGCGTCTTCGAGAAGAAGTGGCGGACCCGGAAGCTCACCTCGGAGTGCGAGGGATCGATCTTGTACGGAACGGGCGCCGCGAGCGCGAATGACGAGAATGACACCAGTGCGATCGCGGCGAGGGATAGCATGCGCTTCATGCCGAGCTCCTTCTTGTAGGGGGGGATGGGCCGGGCGGAATGAGTATCCTAGCGAACGACCGGACGGGAATGTCGATTCAGATGCGGTCCGCCCCCCGAATACCGGGATCCCGATGTTTCTTTGCCTAGGCTTGACCGGCCGGACGCCTTTGGCCTTCGGACCGGCGCGTGACTCGCCGCTTGGGAACGCCCGGCGGGATCGCTAGCATCCGTCCCCCATGCTCGACTTCGAGAAGACCCCGGCCGACCTCAAGGACCTCCTCGGCAAGCGCATCAGCCAGCTCGGGCTGAGGCTAGAAGGCTCGCCGGTCGAGCGCTACGTGCTGCAGCTCTACAAGGAGCTCGATCAGAAGGGGCTCCACCGCTTCCGTCCGATCTGCTACCTGACCGACGAGTGGGGCTGCCCGGACGGTCAACCGGTGATCGGGATTCCGTTCTACCTCGCCGATCCCAAGCTCGCGAAGCTCGAGCGGCAGATGAACGGGCTCGAGGACGAGCGCGAGATCATGATGTACCTGCGCCACGAGGCGGGGCACGCGCTCAACTATGCGTACCGGCTCTACGTCATGCCCGAGTGGCGGAAGACCTTCGGCCCCTACAACCGGCGCTATCGCGACCACTACCGGCCAGTGCCGTTCAGCCGGAAATACGTCCGGCACATCGCCGGCTGGTACGCGCAGAAGCACCCGGACGAGGACTTCGCCGAAACCTTCGCGGTCTGGCTCACCCCGCGCTCCGGCTGGCGTAAGAAATATCGGCTCTGGCCGGCGTTCGCGAAGCTGCGTTATGTTGACCGCACGGTGAAGCGGCTGCGCGCCCAGGACCCGGCGGTCTCGACCGGTGATTTCGACATCACGGTCGAGGACATGAAGGTCACGGTCGAGCAGTTCTATCGCCGGCTGATGCGCCAGAACGGCGCCGCGGTCAATGTGGCCCTGGAAGCCGACCTGGCGGACCTGTTCGTTACCCCCGGTCGTCGTCGCAAAGGAGTGCGGCCGGCGGCCGAGATGATCGAGGAACACCGCGGGACCCTCACCGACAAGATCACCTACTGGACCGGGGTCAAGCGGCCGATCGTTCGAGCACTGGTGGACCGGATCATCCGGACCACTCGCGAACACAACCTGCAGGTCGAAGTGATCCGTGAGCCCGGCACGCTGGTCGAGCTGACGGTGTACGGCACGACGCTCGCGATGAACTACCTGACGCGGGGACGGTTCGTGCTCAGCTGATCGCCCGGTTTCCCGAGTCGGGCGGCACTTCCCAGGGAAGGGGAGGGAGCGGAATGGCCAAGCTCAGGATCGGCGTTCTCTACGACTACTGGTGGGATGACGACGAAGCCCGGGTCGAAGGAGAGCGTCCCAAGAAGAAGCCGCCCGAAGAGGACGTCGCGGCCGTCTACGAGGCGCTGAAGAAGGCCGGGCACAACCCGGTCTACGTTCGCCTCGACGGCACCCGCGAGAGCCTCATCGAGCTCGCGCGCTCGCAGAACGACCTCCTCTTCAACCTGGTCGAGTCCTTCGGCGGCGATGACGGCCACGACACCAATGTCGCCGGCTATCTCGAGCTGCTCGGACGCCGTTTCACCGGCTCGGGCTCGAACGGCCTCTACCTCGCGCAGGACAAGAACCTCGCGAAGAAGATCTTCACCTTCCACAATATCCACACGCCGTATTTCACGACCGTCTATCGCGGGCGCACCGAGCACTCGCAGGACATCCAGTTCCCGGTGATCGTGAAACCAGCGCGCGAGGACGGCTCGATCGGCATCCAGTTCGGCGCCGTGTGCACGTCGATCAAGGAGCTGATGGAGCGGATCGACTATATCCACGCCGAGTTCGACAGCCCCGCTCTGATCGAGGAGTACATCGAGGGGCGCGAGCTCTACGTGGGCGTGCTCGGCAACGAGAAGCCCGAGGCGCTGCCGGTCGTCGAGCTCGATCTCTCGAAGCTCCCCGAGGGGATCCCCAGGATCGCGGGCTCGGAGGTGAAGTGGGAGGAGGACACTGTCGCCTACAAGGCGACCAAGCCGTTCTTCCCCGACGACCTGCCCGAGGAGACCGTGACCCGGCTCCAGGAGACGGCGGTCCAGGCCTTCACCGCGCTCCAGCTCAAGGACTATGGCCGGATCGACTTCCGGCTCGCCGCCGACGGCAAGGTCCACGTTCTCGAGGTGAACCCGAATCCCTACCTGCTGCCGTCGGCCGAGTTCTCGATGGCGGCGCGCAAGTCGGGCCGCTCGTACAACGAGACCATCGGCGAGATCGTCGAGATGGCGATGAAGCGCTATTCGTCGTAGTCGCCGCGCCGGCCGAGCGGCCGCAGCGCCCTAGACAGTGTCGGCGTCGAGTGTCTCGGTCTCGCCGCGTGACACCACCACCGCTGCCGCGAGATCGCCCGTGACGTTGAGCGTGGTGCGGCACATGTCGAGGAACCGGTCGACGCCGAGGATCATGCCGATTCCCTCGGCCGGGACGCCCACCATGCCGAGAATCATCACCACCACCGGGATCGAGCCGGCCGGCACGCCGGCGGTGCCGATGCCGCCCAGGATGCAGATGAACACCACGTACACCTGCGTGCCGATCGTGAGCGGGACCCCGTAGAACTGGGCGAGGAACAGCACTGTTACGCCTTCAAACAGCGCGGTGCCGTTCTGGTTCGCGGTCGAGCCGATGGTGAGCACGAACCGGCTCACGCTCCGCGGCAGCTTGAGATGCTCCTCGGCGACGTAGATCGAGGTCGGCAGCGTGGCGTTGCTCGAGGCGGTGGAGAACGCGGTGAGCATCGCCTCGCGGATCCCGCTGAAGAAGCGCACCGGGCTCATTCCGCCGAGCCACCACACGGCGATCGAGTACACGACAAACTGGTGGATCGCGAGCGCCAGCACCACCACCAGCACGTAGGCGCCGAGCTGCCGCAGGATGTCGTAGCCGAGCCGCGCGGTGAGGGTGAAGAGCAGGCAGGCGACCCCCACCGGCGCGGCGCGGATCACCAGGTCGAGCAGCCGCATCACCACGTCGTAGAGCCCCTGCAGCATCTCCTCGAAGCGGCGCGCGGGCTCGGTGGGGGTGAGCGCCAGACCGATCCCGAGCAGCAGCGCGAACACCATGACGGCGAGCATGTCGCCGTCGCCCATCGCCTTCACCACGTTCTGCGGCACGAGCCCGACCAGGAAATCCACGCCTGAAGTGCCGGCCGGCATCTGGGCGGCCGGTTTCTCCACCGAGCGCGACATCAGCACCTGGCGCAGCTCGGGGGAGAGCCCGTCGCCCGGACGGAACACGTTGACGAGCGTCACCCCGATCAGCACCGCGATCGCCGACACCACGACCGTGTAGACCAGGGTCTTGAGGCCCACGCGGCCGAGCCGCGACAGGTCGCCGAGCCCGGTCACACCCAGCGCGAGCGCCGAGATGATGAGCGGGATCACCAGCACGAAGAGCAGGCGGAGGAAGATGCGGCCGACCGGCTCGGTCACCCACTTCACGAAGAGGTCGAGCCCCGGCGTGCCGCCCCACAGCAGATGCGCGACGACGCCGAGCACGATTCCGGCGATCAGTCCGAGGATCATCTGCGTGACGAGGCCGCGGCGCATGGCGCGGCAGTATCGTCGGGCGCGCGGCGGCGGGCAAACGATGCGGCCGGGATCGCGTTTCCACGCTGGTCGCCACCGCCGCCCTGACGTAGCTTCGGGAGGCATGCTCCTTCGCACGCCCGATAACGGCGACGCCGCGTCCGCTCCACGAATGCTCGTTCTGCTGGGGCTCGCGGCCGCGGCGCTCGGCCTGATCGCGGCGCGGGCGGCGACGCCGGGGGCGCCCGTGCTGCCGCCGCTCGTGTTCGTGTCGCGGGCCATGCCGGCCCTGAGCGCCCAGATTCCCGGGCTCGGTCCCGGCGGGCGCACGCTCGTGACCGGTGGGGTGCTGATGACGCGCTCGGCCGCGGGCACGGTCGAGCCGCTGCTCCGCGAGGGGAGCTTCTACGACGTCGCCGACCCGGCGGTCTCCCATGACGGCGAGTGGATCGCCTTCGCCGCGGTGGCCGCTCCGGAGAGCGCGTGGCGCATTCAGGTGGTGCGGCGCGACGGCACCGGGCTCCGCGCCGTGACGCTCACCGATCCCGCGCGACCGCCCGCGGTCGTCGGGCGATACGACGACTTCGATCCCTGCTGGCTGCCGGATGGGCGCATCGGCTTCGCGAGCACGCGCTACACGCAGGTTTCCGAGGCGGGGCTTCCCGCCAGCAATCTGTTCGTGACCCGCACCGACGGCACCGGTCTCGGCCGCCTCACCTCCGATCGCAACGGCGCCGAGGAGCCCACAGTGGATGCGCGCACCGGCCGCATCGTCTACGCGCGATGGTGGACGAACCGGTTCTTCGCCAGCGATTCGTCGGCGGGCTACACCACCGAGCGCGCGCTGGCCGTGCCGGGCGACACGGTGAACCTGTGGCACGCGATCTCGATCACGTCGTCCGGCGACTTCGGGCGCCTCGCGGGCGGCAATCCGCGGGTGCGGCTCGAGACGATGTGCTACCAGCCGGTGACGTTCGAGGACGGCACGCTGGTCGGGGTGCGCGCCGCGAACCCCGGGCTCGATCCGGCACCCGGCGCGGTGTGGCTCCAGGTGTTCCGCGGTGGCTTCGCGCCCGCGCTCGCGATCGGGACGGGAGGAGCTTCCAGCGCGGCGACCGAAACCCCGGCCCGCGCCTGTGCGCCGGCGGCGCTGCCGGATGGGAGGCTCCTCTTCTCGGGCGCTTCGATGGGCGGCGACTTCGGGCTCTTCGTGTGTGATCGCGAAGGCCGCGGGATCGCGCGCGTGGTGGACCTGCCCGGAACCTCGGAGCTGGATGCGGCCGTGCTGGCGCCGCGGAAGAAACCGCCGGGGCCGGCCTACGAAGGCGAACCGCTCCCGCTCGAACGCCCGCCTTCGAGCGCCGAATGGGATCGCAGTGAGACGTTCCGCTTCGACTGCCTGAACGTGTTCACGAACGCCGCGGTGGACGTGCCGATTCCGGATGCGCCGCGTCTCATGCCCAACCTGCGGATCCGCTTCTTCGGCACCGTGGCGCGGCCCGGTCGTCCGGGTGCCGACAGCCTCATTCTCGTCCGCGAATCGCGCGTCCACCGGAATGGCGCCGTGCACGAGGACGGCGTGCCCTCCGAGATCCCCATGTTCGAGCAGCTCGTCGACTCGACGGGGCGCGTGCTGCGGACGGCGATGGGTCCGGCCCACGGCGCCGGCTTCAACGTCTCGCGCATCGGGAGCGGCGCGCGCTGCGTCGGCTGCCACCTCGGCCACTCCGCCATCAGCGTGCCCGAAAACTACGCGAAAGGTGCCCGCTTCAACGCCGGGCCCTCGGCGACGGTGTCGGCGTCGAGCGTGGCACCGGGGACGGCCGGTCCCCGCGCCGTGGTCGATCGCCGTGCAAAAGGCCCGGCCGACCAGGTAGCGTGGGTGGCAAACGGCGTCGAGTCCGAGTGGATCCGTCTGGAGTGGGGGATTCCCATTGAACTGGATACCCTGGTTTTCTATCCTTGGAGCGCCAACCCCAAAAACCACACCGGGATCGAGGTTCGAGAGGTCGCAGTCTCCTTCCTCATGAAGGGACAGGCCATCGGCCAGCAACAGCTTCGAATCCGGCTCTCCCCCCAGGGAACTAGGGTAGGTTGCGGGGGCGCGGTGCTCGATGGCATCGAGGTCCGACCCGGCCGGGTGAGCGGCACCATTCTCGGCCGCCGGGCCGCGGCGCTCGCCGAGATCGAAGCCCTCGCACGAATTCACTAGGTTGTGGAGCGAAGAATGTTGGTGGCCGGAAACGGCCGGCTAAGTTGTTGAAATTTCGTGGGCCGGCCAGCCCCCGACGGCTTTCGGGAGGCCTACCAACATTCTTCGCTCCACAACCCACACGACACCGGCGGAGCCCCTGCCGCCACTGATTCGACACCCGGGATCCGAATGAAGCGCTCGCTGCTCGCCCTCCTGTTACTTGCCGTCGTTCCTACCTTCGCCTTCGCCCAGGGATTCAACGCGGTCTTCTCGCAGGACGGCCAGGAAGTCTGGGCGGTGGGCGACGGCGGGTTGGTGTACCGCTCGATCACCAGCGGCGGCGAAATGTGGGAGCAGAGCCTGGGCACGGCGCCGCTGCGCGGGGTGTGGGCGAGCGACCTCCAGGTCGTGGTGATCGCCGATCAGGGCCAGATCTGGCGCAGCGTCGACTACGGCAACACCTGGTCGATGATCCCGCTGGCAGGCGCACCGAACCTGCGCGGTCTCGAGATGCCGAGCCCGACGATCGGATACGTCGTGGGCGCGTCGGGCAGGATCGCGAAATCGACGGACGGCGGCGCGAGCTGGACGTTCCTGAACTCGGGCACCACCGTCATGCTCGAGGCCGTCAGCTTCACCGACATCTCGAACGGATGGGCGGTCGGCGGCTCCGGGACCGTGCTCAAGACCACGAACGGCGGCGGCTCGTGGACCCCGGTCGCCGTCGGAACCACGGCGCGGCTCCGCGCGGTGGATGCGAGCGGCTCGACGGTCTGGATCGGCGGCGACGGCGCCGTGTGCATCAAGAGCACCAACTCGGGCGCGAGCTGGCAGCCCGTGAACCTCAAGCTCGAAAACCGCGCCGACATCACTAGCGTGCGGGTGCTCTCGACGAACGAGGCCTACGTGGCGGGCGGCGGTGGATTCGTGCGTCACACGACGGACGGCGGCTCGACGTGGACGTTCGGCATCCACGACGGGCACGGCCAGATCTCGTCGCTCTGGGCCGTGGGAACCAGGGCGTGGTTCGTGAGCAGCCGCCATCGCATGGTGTACCGGACGAGCAACTCGGGCGCGACGTGGCAGCGCCCGGTGGGATCGTCGTTGAGCCGCAGCATGGTGCAGAGGATGGTCAACGGGGGCACGACCTGGCCGGGCACGGTGCGGGGCAACACGCTGACGATGAATCCCTTCGACCGGAAGACGCTGTACACCGTGATGTGCGGCAACAGCGCCTCGGCGTCCTATTGCTCGGTGTACGTCAGCCGCGACGACGGGAACACCTGGTGGGGCCACCGCGCCCTGCCCACCGAATCCTTCGCCTGCAATGCGTTCCTCGTTTCGCCCGCGGACAGCAACAAGTGGCTGGCCGCCGCCGTGGTGAACGGCAATGACGGCGTGATCCGCAGCACCGATGGCGGCACGTCCTGGACGATGACCATGACGCGCGAATTCGGGACATTCGGGATTCCGCTCGAGATGCACCCCGACAAGCCCGACACGGTCTACTTCGGCGGCGAGGAGTACCTGAGCTCGGCCCGTTTGTGGCGCTCCACGAACTTCGGCTCGTCCTGGTCGGCGTGGAGCAACGACTCCCTGTTCCGGAGCCCGTGCGACCTCGTGGTCGTTCCGGACAGCTCCAACATCATCATCGTCGGGGATGGCGAAACCGGCGTCTCGAATCCCGGCCCCATGTATTACCGCTCGACCAACGGCGGACAGACCTTCGCGCTGATGTCCGACCGCACCGGTCTGGGCGGCTCCCCCTCCGAGATCCCGGGTCTCTCCAACTCCCGGCTCCGGAACAACGTGACGTTCGGCACCAACTGGAGCAGCGGCGGTGTCCAGCGCAGCACCGACTACGGCGCCACCTGGACCAACGTGCTCAACTCGGGAGGAGCCGGGGACGCCAACTCTATGTGGGGGACCGACGTCTGCAAGGAGGACCCCTACCTCGTCGCGTGCGGCCAGTTCGGGAATGCCGGGACCTACCTGTCGACCAACGGCGGGGACAACTTCATCCGCTACCAGACGCCGGGGATCGGCTCGAACTACAGCTTCCTGCTCCGCGACCGGGAGACCGTTCTCGCCGAGCACGGCACCGGGATATGGAAGATGCAGTTCAGTTACGCGTACACGCCGGCCACGGCCCAGTCGCTGTTCCTGTCGTCCCCGATCGGCGGCGAGACGTGGCAGGCGGGATCGGTGCACAACATCGTCTTCTCCGACCAGAACGTCATGCTGGTGCGGATCGAGTGGCGCACAGCAGCCGACCAGCCCTGGCAGCTCATCGCCGAGCGGCCCGGGTCCACCGGCACCTACGCGTGGACGGTGCCCTATGTCTCCACGTACGAGGCCGAAGTTCGCGTGCGCGACGCCTGGGACCTGGACCCGGAGGACACATCGGACGGGCCGTTCACGATCGTGCTGCCGCTCGCCTCTGCCACGCCGGCGAGCCTCGATTTCGGATCGCACAACAAGGGCTCGGTCACCGTGCTCCCGGTCACGCTCGAGAACACCGGCAGCGCGATCCTGCTGATCTCGTCGGTGACCACGACCGGCGCCGGCTTCACCGAAGGGCGCAACGTCTTCTCGGTGTTCGAGGGATCGAGTGACACGATCGGAGTCGCCTTCCGCCCGGCAGGTGCGGGGGTCTACTCGGGAACGCTGCAGATCCTGAGCAACGCCTACGGCCAGCCGACCATCTCGATCCCGCTCACCGGGATCGGTGTCGCGCCGGTATTCACCGCGTTTCCGAACCCGCTCGATCTCGGTGAGTGGAACCCGGGCGCCACCGCGAAGGACACGATTCGGATCGAGAACCACGGCAACACGCCGCTGTCGGTGACCAACATCACCACGAGCCACCCCGAGTTCTGGCCGGGGCGCACCTCGCTCTCGATCCCCCCCGGGGGCTCCGACACCGTGCGCATCTTCTACCGGCCGCTCGCGCCGGGGGCCGACACCGCCACCGTGAGCGTGTTCGCGAGCGACACCGCTGCCGCGCACCTGCTCAAGGTGTACGGCGAAGGCCGCGCCAACGTGGACGTGGCGAGTGACCCGATCGCCTTCGGCGTGTGGCAGAACCGCCCGAACCCGTTCCGCAACGTCACCGAGATCCGCTACGCCCTGCCCCAGGAGGTGGACGTCCTGCTGGAGGTCTTCGACCTCCAGGGCCACCGCGTCACCACCCTCGTGAACGCCCGCCAGGGCCCCGGCAACTACTCGGTGCCCTTCGGTTCCCGTATCAATTCCCGGCCGGGAACGCTCCCCGCGGGCGTATACTTTTACAGCATCAAAGCCGGTTCGTTCCGGGCTACGCGAAAGATGCTGATGCTTCAGTAAAGAGCCGCGGTCTCGGAGGCCGCTCCTTCAACCCCAGGAGGACGAGACCATGCTGCCATTCGTACACCTTTATATGGCCCTCGGGGCCCTCGCCGGCCCGATGGCCGGCGCCCCGTCGAACCCCCGCGCGGCGGCGGCCACCTGCGCCGTGCTCGTGAGCACCACCGGCACCGACAACCCGGCCTGCGGCCGCAATCCGAACACGCCGTGCCTCACGATCAACTACAGCATCACCCGGGCGATCCTCGATGGGCTCTCCTGCGTGTTCGTCCAGGCCGGCACCTACAAAGAAGTCGTGGTCATGTCCACGAACGTCGACGTGATCGGCGGATATGACACGCAGTGGGCGCCGGGCCCCTACTCCGACGCGGCGCACCGGGTCACGGTGATCGGCGGCCTGGACGCCGGCACCGGTGAATACCTGACGGTGCGCGCGCACAACCTGGGCGCCCCGGCGCGGCTCTCGCAGATGATCCTGCAGGGGCCGACCGCGGTCGGGATCGTGAGCGGCAATGGTCGCAGCTCGTACGTGGTTCACGCGAATGCGTCGCAGCTGGTTCTCGAGAACCTGCAGGTGATCGCGGGCAACGGAGCGAATGGGTTAGTTGGAACCCCGGGTATCAATGCTTCGTCGAGTCCGGCGCCGGGCGGCGGCAACGGCGCCAATGGCGTCGAGTCCTTGACCGCGTGCGACAACACGACGCGAGGCGGCGGGGGAGGCGCGGGTACCAACAGCTGTGCGGGGGGCCGTAACCCGAACGGCGGGAATGGGGGGCAGGGAGGGACCAAGGACACAGAATGCAGTCCTCCGTTCAGCTTCAACTTCACGGCACGGCCCGGCGTGGGCGGCGGCTTCGCCGCCTTCAACTCCGGCACGTTTGGAGACGGTGGGAGTGGTGGTCCCGCCTGCGGCCCGGGCGGCAACGGCTGGCCGGGCATGGTCGCGAACGGGTCAGCCGGATTCGGCAACAATGGTGGAACCATCAATGCAGCCGGGTTCTGGTACGGCAACGCGGGCGGATCGGGAGCGATCGGAGAGAACGGCAGTGGTGGTGGCGGCGGTGGCGGCGCTGGCGGCTGCGACACCGGGACCGACGCGTACGGCGCCGGTGGCGGCGGGGGCGGAGCCGGCGGATGCAGGGCGACGAGCGGCGGTGGCGGCGGTGGTGGTGGAGGCGGAAGCTTCGGCGTGATGGCGGTAGGCAATTCGATCCTGACCGTCACCAACTGCTCCTTCGCGCGAGGCAATGCCGGTGCCGGCGGCGCCGGAGGCATTGGCGGCCGGGGACAGCCGGGTGGAGCCGGCGGGATTGGCGGATCGACCCCCGATGGTGGGAACGGCGGCAACGGCGGGAAGGGTGCTCATGGAGGTCACGGTGGTGGTGGCGCCGGCGGCTTTGGCGGACGGAGCGCCGCGATCATCCACACGCCCGGCACCAGCCTGACCCAGTCTCTGAACCTGTTCATCGGAGGTTCCGCCGGCGCCGGTGGCCCGGGTGGTATCTCCGCCCCGACCGCCCCGCCCGCCGACGACGACGGTAACGACGGTCAAGCGGGAGCGCCCGGCACCCTGAACACCATCTATGTGACAGCCAGCGGGACCACGGGATCGCCGGAGCGGGCGGGCGATCTGCTGGACGATGGCGGCACGGAGATCGACGCGGCCACGCCCGCCGTGCCGGTCGCGGCGCTCGAATCTCCCGCCGCGGTGTGCGATCTCGATTGCGCCACGCTCGACGCGCCGGTCCCCGGCAAGGGTGGACCGCTCTCGTTCGCGCCCATCGTTCCGAGTCCGATGCGCGGGCGCTCGCAGGTGAGTTTCACGCTGCCGTCCGCCACACCGGTCCGCATCCTGGTGTTCGACGCCGGTGGCCGCGTGGTGCGCGTGCTCGAGAATTCGTTCCGTGAAGCCGGCTCGCACACGATTGAGTGGGATGGCCGGAGCAACGAAGGCCAGCCCGTGCCGGTGGGCTTCTACGTGGTCCGGCTGGAAGCCATGGGCCGGAAACTCAGCCGGAGCGTGACCGTCCTGCGTTGAGTTCTATCCGAGGGGAGGTCGACGTTCGATCGATCTCCCCGCACCGGAGCCGCCAGGTTGAAGTAGGCATCACGGACGGGCAGACTCCGCCCATGCTGTTCTCTCCGGACACCAGCCCCGAGGCCCGGCGCATCCTGATTGCCCGGCTCCGCGCCATGCCGCCGAGTGCGCGCTTCGCGGCCATGGCGGACCTCGTGAACCTGGGGCTGAGGTTGGCTGGCCAGGTCGGCCCTTCTTCTGATCCGGCCACGCGAATCCGGAGAGCTCGATTTCTTCGCCGCTGGCTCGGACCGGAGCTGGCCGCAGGGGTTCTCGCCGAGGAAGAGCGCAGGCTGGGCCCCGGGTGAGCGAGTCGGAATTCGTCGCGGTCCTCCGCCTGGTCGATGGGAGGCTGCGCGATCTCGGTCTCAGCTTCATGGTGGGCGGGTCCGTCGCCAGCTCCGCCTACGGTGAGCCACGGATGACGCGCGATGTCGATCTCGTGATCGAGCTGACCCGCGAGGGGATCGAGCCCCTGATTCTTGCGCTCGGAACCGACTTCTACGTGAGCCGGGACGCCATGTTGGAGGCGGTGCGGGATTCCCGGTCGTTCAACGCGGTTCACGTCGATAGCGGGATCAAGATCGACTTCTTCGTGCGAGGATCGGCGCCGTTCGACACGGAGGAGTTCTCCCGCCGCAGGCCCTTCGAGATCGAAGGGCAACCGCCCCTCGTGGTCCCGATGAAGTCGATCGAGGATTCCGTCCTGCGCAAGCTCCAGTGGTTTCGGGATGGCGACGAAGCTTCCGAACAGCAATGGCGCGACGTGATCGGTCTCCTGGCTCTGAACGCGCCGGAGCTGGACCGCGCCTACCTTTCCAGATGGGCGGCCACGATCGGCGTCAAAGATCTGCTGGAGCGCGCTGATCGGCAGGTAGAGAAGGGGCGGTAGGTTTCGTGGCCTCCTGAGAGGCCGCCTCATGTAGGATTCTCCCGTGCCCCGATCATCTTGCCTCCTCATCGGAATCCTCTCGCTGGCTTCCCTCGTGGTTTCGCCCGAGGTACGCGCGGCTCCAGATCGCATCACTTTGAGCGCGTCCGGCTCCGCTGATGAGGCGGCCACTTGTGGCATCTGGTCCCAGGACTTCCCGGACCCTGTGCCGCTCTATCGCTCGTTTCCCTACTCGGTTCACGATGGGCCGCGTCGCCGGATGGTCATGTTTGGGGGCCAGAGCGGCTACAACGATTTCGGTACAGCCAATCTGAACGACCTGTGGGCCTACGCGTACGACACTCAAACCTGGTCGACGTTGACCGCGATCGGCACGGCTCCCAGTCCGCGCGGTGGAGGCGCCTCGGTGTGGGATCCCGCTGGCGATCGCATCCTGTTTCTGTGCGGCGCGACCGATGGGTTCATCGTTGTCGACGAGGTGTGGAGCCTGTCGCTCTCGGGGACTCCGCAGTGGGAACTGCTCGCCCCCACGGGCACGCCCCCGTCGGCGAGATGGCTCAATTCGGCGGCGTACGACCCGAGGCGCAACCGCGTTCTGATGTTTGGAGGAGACGGCGGACTGCCGGATGAGCTCTGGGAGCTGGACCTCTCCGGACCGAGCCCTGCCTGGAGTCAGATCGTCGTTCCCGGCGGTCCTTCCATGAATCGCGCCGTGGCCCTCGTCGATTCGACGCGGGACCAGCTCATCGTGGTTGGCCTGCAGCCTTCATACCCCTACTCGACACAGCTCTGGACACTGTCGTTCTCGGGGGCGCCGCAGTGGACACGATGGGAGCCCGCGAGTGGCGTACCCCAGATGGATCCTGGATTCCGCGCCGTGTTCGACCAGGCGCGCGATCGAGTCATCCTCAGCGCCGACAAGACATGGGCAATCGACTGGAAATATGGCCCGGAGTCGATCGATCTCACGCCCCTGGTGGGAACGTCATCCGACGAACTCCTCCGTTGGCCGGCCATGGCGCTCGATCCGGATCTTCATCAGTTGGTTCGTTTTGCCGGTGAGAACCAGGATCGGATCTGGAGCGATGACCAGTACACGCTCCCGTTGAGTACACAGGCGGACGTGGCGATCGTTCCCCCGGGGGAAGGGGCGGTGAGCCGTGATCCTGCAGGCTGTGTGTCGGACGGGACCCCGGTCGCTTTCGCCGCGCAACCGAACCTCGGCCACTTCTTCACGCACTGGTCCGGAGATGCGTCGGGCACCACGAACCCGATCGTATTGTCGGCGAACGGCCACCAGGTCCTCGTCGCCCACTTCGTTCAGGGGCCGCCCGTACTCACGAGCTTCCAGCCCGCGGAAGCGCCGCCCTTTTCGCGCGTGACGGTCCGGGGTGGTGCATTCACCGGCACCACCGAGGTCGCCTTCAATGGCACCGCGGGCACATTCACCGTGTTCGGTGACACGTTGATCTGGGCCGACGTCCCGCCGGACGCGACCAGCGGGCTCATCACGATCACGACTCCTTTCGGCACGGGGACATCGACCACCTCGTTCGTCGTAACGCCCGCATACTCCGTACAGGTTTCCGCGGAACCCGCCTGGGCCGGGTCGGTCGATCGCAGCCCGAATCAGCCGATCTACCTGCCGGGAACCGTCGTGACGCTCTGGGCAAGACCGGTGCTTGGCGCCGTGTTCTCTCATTGGAGTGGAGATGCGAGTGGGACCCAGAACCTGGTTTCAATAACGGTCAACGGCCCCATCGCTGTCGTAGCCCACTTCGTCGAGGTGCCAGCCCTGTGCGGAAAATGGACGCCACAGCTTCCCCATCCTGTGCCGCCCACACGAACCCATGCCTACACGATCCATGATCCCTTGCGGCGTCGGATGATCGTTTTCGGGGGCCAGCATGGATACAACACCTATGGCGATGCCTACCTCAATGATGTCTGGGCGTATTCCTTCGATACCCACACGTGGTCGGCCCTGACTGCCGAGAACGCGGCTCCCAGTCCGCGTGGCGGCGGCGCTGCCGTGTGGGATTCGAAGTTGGATCGAATGATCCTGCTGTGCGGCCGCGGCAACGCGGGAGTGCTGTTCAACGAGGTGTGGAGCCTGTCGCTCTCGGGAATCCCGCACTGGGACCAGCTGGTGCCATCGGGAGCGGCGCCCTTGAAGCGATGGCTCAACGGAGCGGCATACGACGCGCCGCGGAATCGAATCCTCATGTTCGGTGGCGACGGAGGGCTTCCCGCGGAGCTGTGGGAGCTCGACCTTTCAGGATCAACGCCCGTCTGGGGGCAGCTCACGACTTCGGGCGGACCTGCAGGAATCAGTTCATTGGGGCTGATCGATTCGACCCGCAACCGGCTGGTCCTCATGGGCGGTGGTCTCTGGACCCTGTCGCTCACAGGCGCGCCAGGCTGGACTCAGTGGCAGCCGGCCAGCGGCCTCCCAACGTGGCACTCCGCGGACAGGGCCGTATTCGACTACGCGCGAGATCGGATCGTCGTCAGCGGAGATGAAACGTGGGCCATCGACTGGAAGCATGGTCCCGAGAGCACCAACCTCACCTCCACCGTTGGGATTCCGTGGCAACCGTACGGCCCGTGGGCGTACGCTTCGATGGCGCTCGACCCTCAGCTCGATCGGATCGTGCGATTCGGCGGTGGCCCCTATGGAGGGGAGACGGATGCTCAATACGTCCTGCCCTTCGGGCTCCAGGCCGACGTTGCGATCGCTCCCCCCGGGAAGGGCACTGTCACGCGCAGCCCGGAAGGCTGCGTGCCGATGGGCACGCCCGTAACCTTCACGGCCCAGCCGAACTTCGGCTACCTCTTCAGTCATTGGTCCGGAGACGCGACTGGCTCCACCAATCCCCTGGTCCTCGAGTCGGTGGAGCACCACGCGTTGGTCGCCCATTTCGTCGTGGGCCCGCCCTTCATCAGCAGCTTCCATCCGACACAGGGCCCGTTCTATACGCCGGTCACGATCCTCGGATTTGGTTTTGCCGGGGCAACGCAGGTCGCCTTCAACGGCGTGCCTGCCCCTTTACCGTGAAATTCGACACCTGGATCGAGGCGAATGTCCCTCCGGGTGCGACCGACGGTCCGATTACGATCACGGCGCCGCGTGGCGTGATTACTTCGGCGACGCCGTTCGTCGTGGCACCCAACCCCGACGGTGGAGTGAATCTCTCGTGGGATGACTGCGGGGACCGTGGTACGGCGAGCAAGGTGTTTGCCTGCGATTCGAACAGCGGCGATCCGTTTTCCTTCTTTGCATCCTTCGTTCCGCCGGACGGGCTCACCGCCTTCTTCGGGATCTCCGCCCAGGTCGATCTTCGAGCAGGAGTTCCGAGCCTGCCAGACTGGTGGAAGCATGGAAGCGGCCAGTGCCGCGGGACCAACGGTCTGTTGGTGTCGTTCGACTCCGCGCCCCCCGGGTGCACGGATTTGTACGAGGGCGCGGCGCGCGGTGGTTTTCTCTACCAGTCCACCCCTCCATCACTCGATCGCGCACGCCTGCTGGTTCAGGCCGTGGTGCCGGATTCGAATGTGGGGCCACTCGATCCGGGCACGGAGTACTTTGCCTTTCGCGTGCAGCTCGCGCGAAGCAAGAGCACGGGCGCCGGAAGTTGCTCCGGCTGCGGCCAATCCATGTGCATCGTGTTGAATGAAGTACAGCTCTTCCAAAGTTCTGATGAGGACTTTTATCCGAAGCTCGGTCTCCCGTGGGATCGAAACTTCGTTTCGTGGCAAGGCACTCCGGCGACGTGTCCACTCTCGACCCCCACGACCGCTGCCCTCGTGACCGCTGAAGCATCCTCTGACCGGGTCCGCCTGGAGTGGTACGCAGCCCAGTCCATCGAGGCCGGAATCGAGCGTCGGCGGGGCACAGATTGGCGCCAGGTCGCGGTGATTCGGACGGACACCGACCACCGGCTCAGGTACGAGGATCTCGACGTGAAGCCGGGCGAGACCTATGGGTATCGCCTGGCTATTGTGGAGGGGGCCGACATTCGATACGCGGGAGAAGTGACGGTCACGGTTCCCCTACGCACCACCCTCGGCGTGCAAGCGGTCGCGTGGGACCGGAATGGCGGGGGAGCGGTGGTGTCGCTCACTCTGCCGCGTGCCGGCAACGCCAGGATCGAGATGTTCGACCTCGCCGGTCGACGTCTGACGAGTCGAAGGCTCGAAGGTCTCGGACCCGGTGAACACGAAGTTCGGCTCCCCGCATCGAGTCGCCTTGCCGCCGGCGTCTACTTCGTACGACTCACACAGGGCAGTGCGGCCGTGGACCGCAGGTTCGCCATGCTTCCCTGACTACAGGCAGAGAACGACCCCGGCCTTCGCGACTGAAGACCGGGGTCGTTCCGTGAGAGCGATCGCTACTTCTTGATCGCGACGACCTTGCTCTGCTTGATCGAGCCGGCGCCGAGCAGCTCCGCGCCCTTGGACTCCGCGTCACCCTTGCTCGGGAACGAGCCCAGCACCACCGCGTAGCTGGTCTCGCCGCCCGACGTGCGCGGCACGACCTTGGCCTCGAGCGATGTGGCGGAGGCCATCTGATCGCGGATCTCACCGGCGCGATCCTCGAACAGGTAGGTGCCGACCTCGATGCCGTAGAACTTGGGCTCCGGAGGCGCGGCCGGAGTCTCGGCCGCGGTCTCCGTCTTCTTCGGCGGGGGCGGCGTCGCGGGCTTGGGAGCCGGCGGGTTCGCCCGCTCCGCGGCCATCGCTGCCGCCGCCGCTGCTGCGGCTGAGTCCTGTCCCGCGGTGTCGGCCGCGGCGGGCGTTTCCTCGGCCGGTGTCTCCTCGGCGTTCGCCGTGTGCCCCGCACCCTGCGGCTTGCCGCCGGACATCATCGAGAAGGCGAGCCATCCGCCGATCACGACGATCGCCGCGATCATCCCGATCGCGACGAACGTGCTCGTGTTGTTGCTCTGCTTCTCTTCCTCGTCGTAGCGCTCCTTGGGAGAGACGTAGCCGGGGCGTTTGGGCGGAGTGCTCGGATCACGCGGGGGCTGCTGCGACATTTCTACTCCTCGAGGTTCGTCAGGGAAGGGAAGGTGAACTGTGCCCGGTCGCACGAAACGCAGCGCGGGATTTTACGCGGAAAAGGCCCGGCTTTGAAGCGCCGAATGCGGCCCCGCATCCGATCCGGTATCCTTCGGGCACTCTTTCGTCCCCACACCCCATCTTTCCCCCGAATCGGAGGCCTCCATGAACCCCACCAGCACCGGCATCGCCCCGGTTTCGCTTGCCGGACTGCCGCCCTACAGCCCCACTACTTATGTGGATTTCGCCCAGCCGGAGCACAAGGCCGCCTTCGAGAAGGTCCTGGCCGAGGTCCGCGGCCAGCTCAACCAGGAGTACCCGATCGTGATCGGGGGCGAGCGGCTCAAGGGCTCGGGCACCTTCGAATCGCGGAACCCGGCCCGTCCCTCCGAGGTGCTCGGGCGCTTCCAGTCGGGAACCCGGGAGCAGGCCCAGCAGGCGGTCGAGACCGCCCATCGCACCTTCGCCACCTGGAGCCGGACAACGCCCGCCGAGCGCGCCGCCTACCTGATCGAGGCCGCCCGCCGCATGAAGGAGCGCCGGCACCTGTTCTCGGCGTGGATGGTGCTCGAGGTCGGAAAGAGCTGGGGCGAGGCCGACGCCGACACCGCCGAGGCGGTCGACTTCATGGAGTTCTACGCGCGCGAGATGCTGCGCTACGACGCGCCGCAGCCGGTCCACCAGATGCCGGGCGAGAAGGACACGATGGTGTACATGCCGCTCGGCGTGGGTGCGGTGATTCCGCCGTGGAACTTCCCGCTCGCGATCTGTGTCGGCATGGCCACCGCGGCGATCGTCACCGGCAACACGGTGGTGGTGAAGCCTTCGAGCGACTCGCCGGCGATCGCCTGGCAGTTCTTCCAGCTCATGGAGGAGGTCGGGCTCCCGGCCGGCGTCTTCAACTTCGTGACCGGCGGAGGCGGTGTGGTGGGCGACACCATCGTGCGCCATCCCCGGACCCGCTTCGTCTCCTTCACCGGCTCGCGCGAGGTCGGCATCGGCATCAACAAGCTCGCCGCCGAGGTACAGCCCGGTCAGATCTGGCTCAAGCGCGTGGTCGCCGAGATGGGCGGCAAGGACGCGATCATCGTGGACGAGGAGGCCGACCTCGACGCGGCGGTCGAGGGCGTGGCGCTCTCGGCCTTCGGCTTCCAGGGGCAGAAGTGCTCAGCGTGCTCGCGCGCGATCGTGAGCGAGAAGCTCTACGACCGCTTCCTCGAGAAGCTGAAAGTCCGGGTCGAGAAGATCTCGGTCGACGAGCCCGAGAAGCACGGCGTCTACATGGGACCGGTCGTGAACCAGAAGGCGCGCGACACGATCCTCGGCTACATCGAGTCCGGCAAGAAGGAGGGGCGCCTCATCACCGGCGGCGGCCCGGTGCCGGGCAAGGAAGGCTGGTTTATCCAGCCGACCGTGATCGCCGACATCGCGCCCAACGCGAAGATCGCGCAGGAGGAAATCTTCGGCCCGGTTCTCGCGGTCATCAAGGTGAAGAACTACGACGAGGCGCTCGCGGTCGCGAACGGCACCGACTACGGGCTCACGGGCGCGGTGTTCACCAAGAACCCGGACAAGATCGAGCGCGCACGCCGCGAGTTCTTCGTCGGCAATCTCTACATCAACCGCAAGTGCACCGGCGCCATGGTCGGTTGCCATCCGTTCGGCGGGTTCAACATGAGCGGCACCGACTCCAAGGCCGGCGGTCACGACTACCTGCTGCTGTTCCTGCAGTCGAAGAGCATCGCGGAGAAGATCATCCCCGGCCTCGAGCGGGCCGCGGACCCGGGCCCCTAGGGCTCAGATTCTTCACCACGAGCCATGTGGTGATGTTCTTCGCTCAAAATCCTCCGGCCGCTCGATTCCTCCTGGGAGATTCCTCATGCCGGTTCCACGCTGGACCCGTTGGCTCACCGCGCCTTTTCTCGCCGGAATGTTCGTCGCCATCTCCGCCCCACCCGGACTCTGCTACTGGAGCCGCGGAGGCACCCAGGTTTCCGGCCTGCCGGGAGCCGAGGACCCTGCGCTGGTGCCGGACGCCAACGGCGGAACCATCGTCGTGTGGAGCCGAGGCCAGATTCAGATTCTGGCTCAGCGTCTGAACCCGGACGGCGAGCCTCAGTGGCATGCCGGAGGCATCGAGGTCTCCACAGCGCCCGTGAAGGAGGTGGCGTCCGTCCTGCCAGACGGAACCGGCGGATGCATTGTCGTGTTCGATGCCGCCACCTCTCCGGATTCGGTCTACGCCCAGCACCTCGATGCGAATGGCACACGGCTGTGGGGTTCTCGAGGTGCGTTTGTCGCGTCGCTGCCTTCCAAATCGTTCTTCTATCTCCAGGCGGTTTCCGACGGTGCGGACGGCATCCTCGTGGGGTGGGGAGATCTCTACAACCCCGCCAGTGACGTGTATGTCCAGCACCTGGTCGGCAGCGGCGCCCGCGCGCCGGGATGGCCGGCCAGTGGTGTGCTCGTGGCGACCGGAACGGCGCGCCAGGACTTCCATGGAGTGGTGGACGACGGTGCCGGTGGGGCCTACGTGACGTGGAGCGAAGGCCCGAACGGCTCGGGCCTGAGCGACGTGAGGATCCAGCGCATCGGTTCCGACGGCGCGCCGTCTCCCGGCTGGCCTGCGATCGGGATCGCTGTGGTCGAAGGGGGCCTGACCGACAACGCGCAGGGCATGGATCTGATTCGTGTCGGCTCCGATGCGGTTGTCTACATCTCGAGATACATCGGGTCGCAGCGCGCACTCGTATTTCAGCGAATCGCTTCCGACGGGTTCCGACTCTGGGGAAGCTCGGGTGTGCAATACGTCGGGGCCCTCCACGCCTTCGCCGAGGACCTCGAGCCCGACGGCGCAGGTGGAGTGTTCGCGAGCTACCGATGGTATCCGGGAGGACTCATCCCGATCGGACTTTCAGTGCATCGCCTGAATCCCGAAGGGTTGTTCCAATGGGGTCCGGATGGGGTCGAGGTGGGTTTCGGCGCGCTCGACGAATTCGGCTCGCGGCTGGCTCAGGATGGCCAGGGAGGCTTGTTCGTTCTGTGGGTGGACGTGAGCCAGGGACGGCATGACCTCCGCGTTCAGCACCTCATGGATACTGGAGCGGCGCTATGGCCGCAGGGTGGCGTCCAAGTTGGAGGCCAGGGCTTCCCATATTCGTCGTACGACTACGAGCTCGTGCCAGCGCCCGATGCGGGCGTTTACGTCGGATGGAACACCTTCGACGGCAGCTTCTCGTCCGACGATTTGCCGGAGGTTCGTGCGCAGCGGATCCTCAGCACCGGTGAGCCCGGCTATGCATTGTTTGCCGCGCCCTCGTCGCTCGCTGCGTCGGATGTGCCTGCCGACCAAGGGGGATGGGTGCGCCTGACGCTCGGCGCGGCTCCGGCGGACCGCCCGGACTGGGACCCCTACGTCACCGGGTACAACGTCTGGCGACGGATCGCTCCGACACCGGCGCCCACCGCTGCGGTGCGGGACGCGCACGAGCTGATCGCCCGCTCCGAACGCGAGGTGGTCCGGCTCTCGCCCTCGGAGGCCATTGCTGCCGGGTTCCCGCCGGGCTCATGGGAATCGCTGGGATTCCATGGCGCCGACGGTCGTGCGAGCTATGCGTTCGTCGTCCCCACCCGCACGGATTCATCATCGGATGGACCCGCGACCGAGGAGTTCGTAGTGGCGAGCCACCTGAGCGTCCCCGGCGTGATCCGAGTCAGCGACATCGCATCCGCCTATTCGGTGGACAACCTGGCGCCCGCTGCGCCCCATCCCTTCGCAGGCACCTACGCGGCGGCGGTGACATTGAGCTGGGGACCGAATCGCGAGGGGGATCTGCTCAAATACCGGCTCTACCGGGGCACGAGCCACGACTTCCCGCTCGACGAAGCGCATCGGATCTACGCGGGATCCGCCACCGAGTTCGCGGATCCTAGTGGCGACGAAACCCACTTCTACAAGGTGACCGCCGTGGATCGTCACGGCAACGAGGGTAGGCCCGCCATGGTCCTGCCACCGGGTGTTGCCGGAGCGGGGAACCCGGCGCTCGCCATGTCGGTGAGGGTCGTGGGGGAGATGCCGTCACGTCGCGGCATCGTCGAGCTCGACATCACGCGCCCGGGCGGCGAGGAGCTCAGCGTCGAAGTGCTCGATCTCTCGGGGCGCTGCGTCGAGCGCCAGCGATTCTCCGCGAACGAGAGCACCCGTCGGTGCACCATTGGCCGCGGCACCGCCCTCCGGAGCGGCGTCTACTTCGTGCTCGTCCGTTCGAGTGGCGAGAGCGCCCACAAGCGGGTTCTCGTCACCCGGTAGTCGCCTCCCTCGCCTCGAGCAGGCGGCGCTCCAGGGCCGGCAGGTCCCACGCTCCCAGGTGGCGATCGACAAGCGATAGACGTTTGGGGGCTCTCCACGAGCCAACCTCGATCAGTTGCTGACCGTGATGTTCCGGGAGGCGCTGGTCTGGATGTTGCCGGCCGAGTCGCGCGCCACCGCCCTCAGGGTGTGCGTGCCGTTGGTGGCCGTGGTGCTGTTCCAGGTGATCGAATACGGGGAGGTGGTGTCCGCGGCCCCGATGTTCACGTTGTCCAGGGTGAACTGCACCGAGACGATGCCGTTGGTGTCCGACGCGTTCGCGCTGATGACCACCGCCGTGCCACTCACGGTTGCATTGTTGGCGGGTGCCGACAGCGACACCGTCGGCAACGTGGTATCCACCAGAATGCCGTTGCTGGTCCGTACCGCGCCGACGTTGCCGGCAAGGTCCACGGCACGCACCGAGATGTAGTACAGACGGTTGGTGAGCGAGAGACCGGTCTTCGTATAGGCCAGCACATTGCCAACGTTTGTATAGGCCATGGTTTGCGAGCCACCGGAATTGGTCCCGATTGCCATCTGGTAGTAGGCGACCCCTGATCCCACGTCCGTCACCGCGTCCCAGTTTGCGGACAGCTGCGTGGCTAGGTTCGTGTACTGGGCATCGGTCGCCGTGGTTCCGTCGCGTATGGCGGCCGTCGCCGGCGGCGCGCTGGTGTCGATGGTAACCGTGATGTTCGGCGCGGTCGCGACGTTGCCACTGTTGTCCGTCGCGACCGCGGTCAGGACGTGGGTTCCCGCCGTGGGGCCGCTCCAGTTCCTGGTGTAGGGGCTTGCATTGTCGAGTGCCCCGAGGTTGGCACCGTCCAGCATGAACTGGACACCGGTTATTCCCCGGGCGTCCGTCGCGGTGGCGTTGACCGTAACCGTTGCCCCCGTGAGGACGGCACCGTTGGCCGGCGCCGTGATGTTCACCACGGGCAGGGTGTTATCGACCGTGACCGTCACGTTGGTTGCGGTTGCGACATTGCCGCTGTTGTCGGTGGCAACCGCCGTCAGAACGTGGGATCCATCGGTCGGGTTGCTCCACGTCACCTGGTAGGGGCTCGCGGTGTCGAGGGCGCCCAGGTTGGCTCCATCGAGCTTGAACTGGACGCCGGCGATTCCCTGGGCGTCGCTGGCGTTGGCAGTGACGTTGACCGTCGTCCCCCGGAGCACGGCGCCATTGGTCGGCGCGGTCACGCTCACCGTCGGCAGGATGTTGTCCACGGTGACTGTTACGCTGTGGGTCGACTGGTTCCCTGCCCGATCACGAGCGGTCGCGGCCACGACGTGGGACGCATTCGTTGCGGTCGTGGAATTCCAGGTCACGCCATAGGGAGCGGTCGTGTCTTCGGTGCCGAGGTTGGCGCCATCGAGCTTGAACTGGACGCCGGCGATCGCGTCGTTGTCGGTGGCCGTCGCGGTCACCGGCACCGAGGCGCCGGAGACGCGGCCGCCATTGGCCGGAGACGTGACGGTCGCCACGGGCAGGATATTGTCGATCACCACCGTTGCGTTCGTCGCGGTCCGGGCATTACCGGCGTTGTCGGTGGCGACGGCCGTCAGGACATGGGATCCGTTGGTGGGACTGCTCCACGTCACCTGGTAGGGACTCTGGGTGTCGGCTGTCCCGAGGTTCACGCCGTCGAGCTTGAACTGAACGCTGGCAATGCCACTGGCGTCGCTGGCGGTGGCATTGACCGCGACCGATGCTCCCGTCAGCACGGCTCCGTCGGCCGGAGCCGTCACGGCGACCGTCGGCAGAGTGTTGTCGACCGTGACCGACACGGTGCTAGTCGTCTGGTGGCCGGCCCGGTCACGGGTGCTTGCCGCCAGGGCGTGGAGCCCATCAGTCGCCGTCGTGGAGTTCCAGGCCAATTCATAGGGGGCAGTGGTGTCTTCGCTGCCGAGGTTCGCGCCGTTGAGCTTGAACTGGACGCCCACGACCACGTCATTGTCGGTGGCGGTGGCACTGACTGCGACCGCAGTGCCCGATACGATGCTGCCGCCGGTGGGTGCGGTGAGGGTCGTCACCGGGTCGGTGTTGTCGACGACAACCGACACGCTGGCCGCGGTGGTGGTGTGCCCGGCCGCGTCCCTGGCGATCGCCGACAGAACATGCGGACCGTCCGTGGGGTTGCTCCACGTCGCCTCGTAGTCGTTCGAGGTGTCCATGGGTCCGAGGTCCACGCCGTCGAGCAGGAACTGGACGCCCACAATGCCCGACGCGTCGCTCGCCACGGCGCTGATCAAGATCGACGTTCCAGTCAGCACGGCCCCGTCGGCCGGGCCGGTCATGGCCACGAATGGCGGAGTGTTGTCCACGGTGACTGTCACGCTGGTCGCAGTTGTGGTCTGACCAGCGTTGTCCTCGGCGATCGCCGACAGGACATGGAGGCCATCGGTGGGGTTGCTCCACGTCACTTCATAAGGGCTCGTGGTATCGAGGGCGCCGAGGTTCGGGCCGTCGAGCTTGAACTGGACGCTGGCAATGCCCTGAGCGTCGCTCGCCGTGGCACTCACCAGGATCGACGATCCGGCTAGCAGGGCCCCCTCGGCTGGAGCGGTGAGCGCCACCACCGGCGGAGAACCACTGCCGACGGTGACTGAAACGCTGGTCGCAGTGGTGGAGTGACCGGCGTTGTCCTGGGCGATAGCGGTCAGGATATGAGCCCCGTCGGTCGGGCTGCTCCAGGTCACCTGATAGGGGCTCGTGGTGTCGAGGGCGCCGAGGTCGGCACCGTCGAGCTTGAACTGAACGCCGCTGATGCCATTGGCGTCGCTCGCGGTGGCACTCACCAACACCGACGGACCCGATAGGACGGCACCTTCGGTCGGAGCGGTAATGGCTACGACCGGTGCGATGTTGTCGACCGTGACCGACGCACTGTGAGTCGACTGGTTGCCGGCCCGGTCATGGGTGATGGCCGCCAGCACGTGCGACCCCTCGGTGGCTGCCGTGCAGTCCCAGCTCAGTCCATAGGGTG